>R18__coassemble_1310_pt1 | contig 40320 bp, 29 predicted proteins | sample R18__metabat2_low_PE_032 | metagenome-assembled genome bin R18
CCCCCAAACAATACAGCTCTCCCCCCCCCCGGCGCCAAAAGGGGGCGGCGGGGGGGGCGGCGCATCATCGGTCAGCCGATGATGCGCTCGCCCAAATGTTTGGAAAATTCTCTTTCGATTTCGTGAAGCTGCTGATATTCAGCAAGTAAGCTTGATACTGCGTCGGCCTGGCCCGAGCGCTGCGCCTGTTTGATGCGCTCGCGGACGTCGGCGATCTCCGCTTTGAGCACGCGGTATTTGAGGTCTTCCAGCAGGCGGGGCACCAGCGTGGGCAGCGACTCTTCTTCGGTCTCTATTTTCCGTTGGAACACCTTCACGTTGTTCGTCTGATTTTCCTCCGGCTGATAGAGCTTGCTCAGGGTATAGCGGTCGGAAATCATATCGGCGGCCTGCAGGCTGATTTCCGGGTCGGGATGCATCACGAAAAAGCGCTGGGCGCGGAAGCCTTCGTCGCGGCGGTGGGCCACGGCTTCTTCCAGCATTTTCCGGTAGAGCGGAACGGTCAGGCTGATGCCGTCGGCATTGAGGTCGTCGGCCACGTAGCTGATGACGTCGGTGCCTTCGCCCAGGGGCCGTTCGCCGTAGCGGACGACGATGCGGATGAGGTTGGCCTCGAAGGGCTCATAGGGATTGGCCGAGGGCTTGCCGGAAGGACCGGCCAGGACGGTGGACGGCTGCCGGCCCGGCGTCAGGGCCGAAGGGGCGGAGAGGGGCGCGGCCGGTCCGAGCAGGTCTTCGTAAGCCTTCAGGTCGTCGGCGTTGCCGGCGGAGGCATCGGCCTGACGGTCTGCGGCGACAGCATCGGCGGCTCCTGCGTCCGGGCGGGCGGCCTCGCGCGAAGCGTCCGAAGAACCGACGGGTGACGCGGATGCGGAGCCGTCGGGCGAAGCGGCGAGGGCGGCGCGTCGGGCGTCGGCGGCCCGTTGCTGGCGCCGTTGTTCGGCCAGCCGCATCCGGGTTTTGCCGACCTCTTTGAGCAGCATCTCCTCGCGGGCGCCGAGCTGGCGGCTGCACTCCTTCACGTATTCCGAGCGGACGATTTCGTCGGGAATGACGGCGATGCTCTCCACCAGTTCGCGGATGGCGCCCGCCCGGCTCAGCGGGTCGTCCTGGCTGTCTTTGAGCAGAATGCCGGCCTTGAAGCGGATGAAATCGGTTTCGTTGGTCTTGATGTAATCCATGAACTCCGTGGCGCTGTGGCTCTGGGCATAGGAATCCGGGTCTTCGCCGTCGGGCAGGAGCACCACCTTGATGTTGAGCCCCTCCTCGAGCAGCATGTTGATGCTCCTGAGCGAAGCCTTGATGCCGGCCGCATCGCCGTCGTAGAGCACCGTGACGTTGTCCGTGAAACGGTGGATGAGCCTTATCTGGCCGTGGGTGAGCGACGTGCCCGACGAAGCGACCACGTTGCAGATGCCCGACTGGTGCATCGACAGGACGTCCACGTAACCCTCCACCAGATAACAGCGGTCGAGTTTGGAAATGGTCTGCTTGGCCTGGTACAGGCCGTAGAGTTCGTCGCTCTTGTGGTAGATTTCCGATTCGGGCGAGTTGACGTATTTGGCCAGTTTTTCAGCCTTCTTGAGGATGCGGCCGCCGAAGGCCACCACCTTGCCCGACACGGTGTGGACCGGGAAGATGACCCGGCCGCGGTAACGGTCGAAGAGCCGCCCCTGTCCGTCGTCGACCGAGAGGCCCGTCTTGACGAGCAGCCGGCGGTCGTAGCCTTTCTGCAGGGCGGCCTGGGAGAATCCGTCGCGCCGTTCGCTGCAGTAGCCCAGCTGGAAGCGGGCGATGATGTCGTCGCGGATGCCCCGCTGGCGGAAATAGGCCAGACCGACGCTCTGCCCCTCCTGTGTCTTGAGCATGCAGTCGCAGAAATGGTCGCGGGCCATCTCGTTGATGATGAACATGCTTTCCCGCTCGTCGTGCTTTTGCTTTTCTTCGGGCGTGAGTTCCTTTTCGTGCACTTCGATGTTGTAGCGGCGGGCCAGCCACTTCAGGGCCTCGTAATAACTCAGATGTTCGTGCTCCATCAGGAAATGGACCACGTTGCCGCCCTTGCCGCAGGCGAAGCATTTGCAGATGCCCTTCGAAGGCGATACGCTGAAGGATGGCGTCCGGTCATCGTGAAACGGACACAGACCGGTATAGTTCGCCCCCCGGCGGCGCAGGGTGACGAATTCACCCACCACCTCTTCGATGCGGGCGGTGTCGAGTATGCGGTTGACGGTCTGTTGGTCGATCATGGCTGGCGGAAAAAAACTTCTTCGAAGGAGGTCTTTTTTTTTTCTTATTTAATAGGTAGAACGGGGAATTTTCTGTACATTTGCGTGCAAAATTATCCCGAAAAACCGGATTATTCAAGCGCAACGGATCGATTATTCATTGAAGACAAACACAATATGCACAAAATGAAACGCTTTGAGAAGTTCTGCCTCTTTCTGGCCGCCGCGGCGTTGACGTTCGTTTCCTGCAAGGATACGTATTACTACGACGACCGCGAACCCGAATGGCTCGGCTCGAGTATCTACGATTACCTCAAGGAGGCCGGCGAATTCAATTATTTCGTACGGATCATCGACACCTGCAATTACCGGGAGGTGTTGGCCAAGACCGGCAGCAAGACGATGTTCGTCTGTCCCGACTCCTGTTTCGAGAGTTTCTTCCGCAACAACGACGAGGGCATCACCTGCTTCGATGACTTTACGCAAACCGACCTCAAGCAGATCATGGAATATGCCATGATCAACGATGCCAACCTCATCGAAATCCTTTCTTACGACATCGACTACGTGAAAGGTCAGGTGATGCGCCGCACCACCGCCCTCGACCCGCTCGACCTCGTGGAACACCAGTACGTCTCGCCCGATGCCGAAATGGTGTTCAGCAAATATTTCAAACCTTATCAGGGCAAGGGAGGCATCTACACCCTCAACGACAACACCTCGCCCCGCGTGGTGCAATTCTTCGAGGCGCAGATGGCCGAGCAGAACATCACCGACGAGGATTTCTCCATCATTTTCAACGGCCTGACCCGTCAGGAAGGCGACGCCCACCTCTTCGACAAGAAAGTCATCGAGCGTGACATCACCTGCAAAAACGGTTACATCCACGTGCTCGACGGCCTGCTCCGTCCGCAGCCCAACATGGCCCAGTATATCCGTGAAAACAAAGACCTGACGGCCTTCAACGCCCTGCTTGACCGTTATGCCGCACCTTATTACAATGAGTCGCAGACCGTGACCTACCGTGAGCTCCATCCGGACTTCCCCCTGTCTGACTCCATTTTCGAGCGCCGCTATTTCGCCGCCCAGTCATCGGCCGGCATCGTGGATCGTACGCCCGACGGCCTGGACATCACCTCCGACGAACGTCTGCTCTTCGACCCGGGTTGGAACGGTTACGAATACAACGGTTCCGACAAGTATGACATGGCCGCCATGTTCGTGCCCGACAACCAGGCCGTCCACGACTATTTTTATAAAGAAGGTGAAGACGGACAGAACGTGGCCGACGGTTATTTCCTGTGGGAACGCTACTGGGATACCTATCACCACGGCGAACCCCAGCCTTCGGTCGACGAGGCTTACCGCTACTGGGACAGCGTCCCGGCGGATATGGCCACGATGTACGTCAATGCCCACATGCAGCGTTCGTTCATCAAATCCTTGCCCAGCCGCTTCGACGGCATGACCAATTCCGACGGCGACGACATGTTCCTCAAGAAGGCGGACGTCAAGCGTGTGAAGGTGGGCTCGAACGGCGCCGTCTACGTGACCGACAAGCTGTATCCCCCGATCGATTACGTTTCCGTCATGGCGCCCGTGCTGGTCGGCGAGAACACCAAGGTGTTCAACTACGCCCTCAAGAACATGAGCTACCGTTACTACCTGCGTTCGATGGAACCGGCTTATCACCCCGAAGCCATCGCTCCTTTCACCTTCATCGTCCCCTACGACGGCAATCTGGATTACTATATTTATCCGGCGGCCCAAGGACACCGGGTCAAGGAAATGCTGAAATTCGGTTACGACGAAACCTATCAGACCGTTTACGCCACCCGTTACCGTTACGACGAGGCCACCGGTGCCAAGGGCGTGCCTTATGAGGACGCCGTCAGCTCGCTCAAGGCTTCTTCCATCATCATGTCGGAAACGACGGGCGAAATCCACGAAGTGCTGAAGGCCTATCTGGGTGAAATCATGGATTACCATATTATTATAGACTCCATCCATCCGGACCAGGAATATTACGAGACGAAAGGCAAGGGCTTCATCCGCGTTCAATTCGCCGATCCGGGCGACCTCTCCACGGCTCAGTTCTACGGCGGCGGCAACATGGAGCAGAACTGCAAGTGGGGTGCCTCGAAGGCGTGGAATGATGAAAAATACCGCGCCAACACCTTGGTGCGCAAGGAATTCCGCAACGGTGTCACCTACATCGTCGACAAAATGCTCCAACAGCCCCTCGAGTCGGTTTACACCATCCTTTCGGCGCAACCCGAATTCAACGACTTCTTCAAGATGCTCCGTGAGGTGCCGAGCAGCGACTATCAGTTCTTCGCCAACGTCGACAAATATCCGGGCATTTCGCTCAACGTGCCTTTCTTCAAGGCTTATCACTACACCGTCTACGCGCTCGACAACGCGGCCTTGGCTCAGGCCCACGCCGACGGCCTGCCTTCCTGGAGTGAGGTCAGCCCGCTGATGAATTCCACGGACAAAAACAAAAAGAAACTGGGCAATTACATGATGCAGAAGGCGGTGAATTTCCTCCGCTACCATTTCCAGGACAATTCCGTCTATATCAAAGGCTATCCCATCAGCAACCAGCGCTATGAGACCGCCGTCAAGAACAACCAGACCGGCAAATACCTCTCTGTCTGGGATACTCAGGACGGCTCATCGATCAAGGTGGTGCCCACGGTGGTCTCTTCGGCCGGCGTGGAGTCGCGCCGTGCGTCTCAAGCCGTGGAAGTCGTGACGGAAGGCAATTTGTACAATCTGATGGCCCGCGACCATTTCTTCTATCAGTCCAGCAGCGACGCCGCCAAGGCGGTGGGTTCCATCAGTGACTATTCGGCGCGTACGGTCATCCATCAAATCAGTGATTATCTCCACTTCATCCGTCCGCCCGAGACCTGTCTGAACGGCTGGCAGAAAGGCAAGACGGCCGGCACGGTGACCGTCTCGATGGATGTCAGCGACAATGGCGACGGCGTCGTCTACAACGGCGGCATCGTCAGGCGCCGGGGCATCTGCTGGAGTTACGATCCCCATCCGACCATCACCGACCACTGCATCGACATCGAAGCGACGGATGACGTGATCGTCGACCAGTCCGTCACCTTGTCGGACGACACGGGCAAGCCCGTTTACATCCGCTCGTTCGTCATCAGCAAGTGGAATGCCTCGGGCAATGAGGCCGTTTCCGACGCGGAGGCCCTGTTCGGCTACAGTGACGTGGAATATTGTCTCAATATCAAAGAAGGTAAACAAGTCTCGACAGAAGAGTGACTATGAAGAATATTATCCGCTACAGTTTCGTATGCTTGCTGGCCCTGGCCGCGCAGTTCCCCCTGTCGGCCCAGCAGAACCAGAACCTGGTCAGAGGTACCGTCATTGCAGCCACCGACGGCGAACCGCTCATTTCGGTGACGGTGACGGAAATCGACCCGACCAACCGTATCGTCGGCGTGACCGTCACCAACTATGACGGTGAGTATGTGCTGCAGGTGACCAGCCTTGAAAACAAGCTCAAGTTCACTTACCTCGGTTTCGAACCCAAGGAAGTCGCCATCGCCGGCAAGAAGGTCATCAACGTCTCCATGGAAGAACAGACCGTCTCGCTGACCGAAGCGGTCGTGACGGCCCGCGCCATGCAGAGCGACGGACGTTTCAACATTCCGCAGCGCGAGGTTTCGATGGCCATGCAGAAAATCTCCACCGAAGATTTCGACGGTATTCAGGTGACCTCCATCGACGATGCCCTGCAGGGCCGCATAGCCGGTCTGGACATCGTGAACGTGTCGGGTGAGCCCGGCGCCGGTATGTCGATGCGCATCCGCGGCACCACGTCCATCACCGGTTCGTCGGAACCCCTCATCGTCATCGACGACATTCCTTATGAAACGGAAATCGACGACGACTTCGACTTCGCGACGGCCAACCAGGACGCATATGCTCAGCTCATCAACGTCAACCCCGACGACATCGAGTCGATCACCGTGTTGAAGGATGCCGCCTCTACGGCCATCTGGGGCACGAAGGGTGCCAACGGTGTCCTGCTCATCACCACCAAGAAAGGCAAGGCCGGTCCGACCCGCGTCAACTATGCGCTGGGCATCACCCGCAACGAGCAGCCCAAGGGCATGAACATGCTCAACGGTGACGACTACACGATGCTGATGAAGCAGGCCTATTATCTGCCGCACCTCGACCCGACGGCTTCCGACGTGTCGGAATACAACTACGACACCAACTTCACCGAATACGAAAACTACAACAACAACACCGACTGGCGCAGTGCGGTGAGTCAGATCGGTCTGTCGCAAGACCACACCCTGACCATCCAGGGCGGCGGTGAGAAGGTCACGTTCCGTGTTTCGGGCGGTTACACCAACGAAGTGGGTACCTGTCTGGGACAGGAGCTGAGCCGTCTGAGCATGAGGGCCAACATCAATTATCAGGTCTCCGACCGCATGACGTTCAGTTCCGATTTCTCCTATACGTATTCCGACAACCCGAAAAACTACGAAGACCTGCTGAAGAACGCCTATGCCAAGATGCCGAACCTCGGCATTTATGCACAGGACATCTACGGCAACGATCTGGACACCTATTATCATATACGCAGCGATTCGCAGCTGGCCGACGCCCAGAAGGACCTGAGCAACCCGGTGGCCGTGGGCAACCTGGCCCGCAACTACAATTACAGCTACCGCACTTCGCCCGTCTTCCATTTCATCTACGAATTCCTCGACCGCTCCGAGACGGCCGCTTCGCTGAAACTCAATGCCACGGTTTCGTTCGACATCAGCAGTTCCCAGAAGTCGACCTATTTCCCGCGTGAAGCCTCCAACAAAGTGTGGTCGGACGGCAGCGTGAACCTGTCGGAACGCAGCGAAAGCGAGAGCATGGGCGTGCGGGGCGACGTGAACCTCATCTGGTCGTCGGGCTTCGACAACGAAGACCACAAGGTGTCGGCCATGGCCAAGTTCACGATGAACGGCAGCAGCAGTGAATCGCTGGGTATGGGCGTCTACGGCATCCCCTCGTCTCAGATCACCTCTTCGTCGGTCAATGCCTACGTGAACAAACTCTCGAGCGGCTTCAGCGAAAAACGCGACATGAACTACAGCGGTTCGGCCCACTATGCCTACAAGGGCCGTTACGTCTTCGACCTGACCCTGTCGTATGCGGGCAGCACCAAGTTCGGCCCCAATTACCGTTTCGGTCTGTTCCCGGGCATTTCCGCTTCGTGGATCCTCAGCGACGAAGACTTCTTCGAGCCGGTCCGGCAGGTGGTCTCCTTGTTGAAACCCCGTGTGAGCTGGGGTCTTTCGGGTAAGGAACCCAGCGAAGATTACCTCTACTTCAGCCGTTACGAGGCCTACGACCACGGTTATCTCGACATGACGGCCATCCATCCGAAGAACATGCAGCTCTCCAACCTCAAGTGGGAGAACACCTCGCAGATCAATGCCGGTCTCGACCTCGAATTCTTCGACGGCCGTTACAACGTCGACTTCAACTACTATTACAAGAATTCGACCGACCTGCTCTTCAAGAACCTCAACATTTCAAGTTCGTCGGGTTTCACCACGCTGACCAATCGCAACAACGGTTCGATGACCAACGAAGGCTGGGAACTCAACGTCCACCTGCGTGACCTGGTCAAGGTCGGCAAATTCCGTATGGACGCCAACTTCAACTTCTCCAACAACCGCAATATCATCACCTCTCTTGACGATGACGTTCTGGCCCGTTACAATCCCGATTACGACTACAGCAACGGCACTTACCTGACCCGTATCCAGATCGGCAACTCGGTGGGTTCCATCTACGGTTTCAACTATCTGGGTGTTTATGAGTACAACGATTACGACCCGGAACATCCCGACCGAACCTGCCCCATCGCCCGCGATGCCAACGGCAACGCCATCCTCGATGCCAACGGCAACACCAAGCCGCTCTATTTCGCCTACGGCCAGAGCGCGGCCTATGAGTTCAAGGCGGGTGACGCCATCTACGAAGACATCAACCACGACGGCACCATCGACGAACTCGACATCGTCTACCTGGGCAACTCCCTGCCCAAGGTGACCGGCGGTTTCGGTCTGACCTTCCGCTTCGGTCAGTTCTCCCTGCAGACCTTCTTCAACTACCGCTACGGCAACAAGGTGGTGAACGGTGCGCGCATGGCGGCCGAAAACATGTACACCAACGACAACCAGAGCGTGGCCGTCAACTGGCGCTGGCGCAAGGAAGGCGACCAGACCGAGATGCCGCGCGCCCTTTACAACTACGGTTACAACTGGCTGGGCAGCAGCCGCTATGTGGAAGACGCTTCGTTCCTCCGCTTCAAATATCTGACATTGAATTATTCCATCCCGAAAGACGTGCTCAAGGCCGCTCACATCAATCAGTGCTCCTTCTATCTGTCTTTCCAGAATGTCGCCACATTCACGAGTTACACCGGTGTGGATCCGGAAGTGGGCACGGGCGGTTATTCCGTGGCCACCGACAATTCCAAGACCCCGCGTGCCAAGCAGGTCGTTTTCCGTCTGAGACTCGGTTTCTAAACCTTTGAACTATGAAAAAGATATTCCAACACTGCTGTCTGTATATATCCGTTCTGGCTTTTGTCGGCGGTCTGTCGTCGTGCGACTGGATGTACACTTATCCGGAAGGAGAGACGCTTCTTGAAGACTTCTGGCAGAGCGAATCGGACGTGACCGCCATGGTCGCCTCGTGCTACCGTTCCATGCTGGAACAGGATTTCATGACCCGGATCATCCAATGGGGCGAAATCCGCAGCGACAACGTCAGGAGCGACGGCACCAAGGCTTCTGAAGACCAACTGAACATTCAGGAAATGAACATCCTGAACACCAACACGCTGGCCAACTGGTCGACCCTTTACGTCACCATCAACTACTGCAACACCTTATTGTATTACGCGCCCGGCGTCGTCGACGTCGACAAGAACTTTTCGCCCGCCCGCATGAAGGCGCTCTGCGCCGAAGCGCAGGCCATCCGCGCGCTTTGCTATTTCTACCTGGTCCGCGCGTTCGGCGACGTTCCGCTCCGCCTGGAACCGACCATCGACGACACGAAGGGTTTCGACATCGCCAAGACCGACGGCTCTGTCGTGCTCGACTCGATGATCGTCTCGCTCAATGAGGCCAAAACCTATGCCCTCGACAATTACGGCACCAGCAAATACACCTACAACAAAGGGCGTTTCACCAAGCAGTCCATCCGTGCCCTGCTGGCCGACATCTATCTTTGGCAAGGCGACTATGCCCGCTGCGTGCAGGAATGCAACGAGTTCCTCGAATACAACGAAAGTCTGCTCTCGCCTCAACAGTCGGGTAGCCGCCTGAACACGACGCTGGCTTACCAGATGACCTCTTCCGACTTCCTCTTGGGTGACTTGTATTATACGGGCAATGCCTCGGAAAGCATCTTCGAACTGCAGTATACCACCGACCAATTGGAAAACGCGGCGATTTCTGCGCTCTACGGCTCTTCATCCGACCTGGGCCAGATGTACGCCAATACGGGCGAGCTGGCTGCGCGTTTCTCTGACAGAAACGAAATCCGTTACACATCCTTTGTCATCAGGGACGGATCGGAGCCGCAGATAGCCAAATATGTCTGCTCTTCGTCGCATGTGAGTGCGCAGTCGGGCAATCTGGTGTTCACTCATGCCGGCACGCCGCTCTACACCAACTGGATTTTCTACCGCCTGCCCGACATCTATCTGATGAAGGCCGAAGCCCTGGTCGAGCAGACCTCCGGTTCGGAAGATGTGAACACCCTCAAGGAAGCGCTCCGTTGCGTCGACGTGTCGTGGCTCCGGGCCAATCCGGGTTCGGACTCGTTGAACATCCAATCCTATTCGACGGTCGAGCAGATGCGTCAGCTGGTGCTCGACGAGCGTCAGCGGGAATTCATGTTCGAAGGAAAGCGTTGGTTCGACCTGGTGCGCAAGGCCCGCCGCGAAGGCTCGACCGAAGGCATCCGTCAGTATCTGGGCAAATATTCCACCCTCGGTCAGAACAAACTCAAAGACATGAATGCCCTGTATCTCCCCATCAGCAAATCGGAGATGGAGAGCAACCGGCTCATGGAACAGAATCCGTTCTACAAGTCGGATGAAACCGTAACGGCCAACTGACCCCTTTGATTCTTTTTGAAACAACAACGACGACATATGAAAAAAACCATCCAAGCATTGACGGCCCTGGTCTTGCTGGTCGGTGCGGTGTCCTGCACCAGCCGCGACTGGGACGAACATTACAGTTCGCACATGGGTCAGATTCTCGACATGAGTCTGATGGATGCTCTGCGCGGGCATTCCTCAGAGGTCGGGCTGTTCATCGACATGCTCGAACGGACCGGTTACGACACCATTCTGGCCACCTCGCAGTCCTACACCGTCTGGGCACCGTCCGACGCTTACCTGAGCGGCATCGACCTCGACGACGAAGTGGAAGTGGAACAGGTGGTCAAAAACCACATTTCGCGCTTTGCCTACCCCACAGCCCGTGTGGCCGTGACGGAGGCCAGCGTGAAGATGCTCGACAGCAAGCGCATCCTTTTCGCTGCCGGCGACAACGGTTACCGTTTCGGCAGTCAGCCGCTCCAGGAGCAGGACATCGCCGTCAACAACGGCATTCTCCACATCCTCGACGGTTATGAGCCCTATGTCAGAAACCTGTTCGAGTATATGAAGTACGACCGGCGCTTTCAAAACTTCTACGACTTCATCATGACCTACGACTACAACGAGTTCCTGCCCGACCGGAGCACCGTCATCGGCGTGGTGGACGGCCAGACGGTTTACGACTCGGTCTTCTACCACAGCAACCTCGTGTTCTCCACCATCGGTCACATCGACTCGGAAGAACAGACTTACACGATGATCATCCCCGACAACGAGGCCTGGACCACGATGTATGACAGCATCAGCAGCTATTTCTTCGTAAGCCCCCACACGCACGGCATGACGCAGGAAATCTGCGACTCCATGCAGAACGCTTCGACCAACACTTACCTGATTTACGACCTGGTGTTCAAAGGTGAAGTGACCCCCGATTCCCTTGACAAGGCCGACATGCTCATGACGACGACCGGCAACGTCATCAACGACCCGCAGGCCTTCTTCGCCGAGGAAGGCAGTGCGACGGGCTATATGAGCGATACGGTGCTGAGCAACGGCATTGCCTACCGCGCCTCCAAACTCAACCTGAGCCGTGAACAGTGGTGCCCCACGCGCATCGTGGAAGCGGAATACGGCTTCAACGTGGTGGCCGACCTGAATGAAAGCAATACCCGCAACATCTTCCGCCGCGACGCCCGCGGCACCCTTTACGCCGACAGCATTTCCGAGCAGAAATATCTGGAGGTCAATGCCAAGAATCTTTTCAGCACGCCTTATGTGACGTTCTCGCTGCGTGACCTCAGGAGCACGTCCTACAATGTCTACGTGGTGTTCGTGCCCCAGACCGTCGAATATGAAGCCGGCGATTCCATCCCCGAACTGCTTCCGACGAAGGTCTGGTTCGAGCTGACCTACATCGGTACTTCCGGTGAATTCCAAAGCGAATTCTTCTATAATTTCGAACCCGTCGAGGTCGATCCCTACCGCATGGATACGGTCCAGGTGACCTTCGATGACTGGTTGATGGAAGACTGGCCTGTCACGTTCCCCTACTGCGATGCGGAAGATGACGAGGGCTACGGTACCCGCTTGCGCGTCTACAACGGCGTCCAGAACAGCGAACTCGACCGTTATACCCGCAAAATGCTCATCGACTGCATCATCGTTGAACCCGTAGATTGATCCGATCATGAAAAAACATATCCATACGCTTTTCGCCGCAGGTCTGCTTCTGCTTGCCCTGCCCTTGTCTGTCTCCGCACAGGAGGCGGCCGAAATGCCTGCCGCCGGTGATTCCGTTGCCGCTCAGCGCCCCGCCGGGAAAATCGATCACCGCATCAACATCACCGGTACGGTGACGGATGCGTCGACCGGAAAACCCATCGAAGGTGCCACCATCAGCATGAAGGAGATTTCCGTCTACACCAAAGAAGACGGCACATTCTCGCTCAAGAGTGAACACCCCTTCGCCGTGATGACGGTGAGCGCCCCCGGCTTCGAGACCCGTGGGGTGGAGTGGAGGGGACGTCTGAATCTGACCGTCCGGCTGACCCCCGACAACTTCTCGACGGCCCTGACGGCCCGATTGAAAAACCCGCCGCGCAATGAGTCGCTCATTCCCGCCACGGCGGCTGTGCAATCCATAGAAGACATCGATTTGACTTTGCCGCAGCAAGGTTTCGACCATCTTTTGCAGGAAAGGCTCGGCACGGTCCAGGTGACCCACCGCTCCGGTTCGGCCCTGCTCGGTTCGCAGATAAGCGTCCGCGGCGTGAACACCCTCAACGCCGATGCACAGCCCCTCGTGCTGGTCGACGGAATTCCCCTGGAAAGCTACCAGGACGTCGAGTCGCTCCACAGCGGTTTCTTCCTCAACGGATGGGCCAACATCGACGTGCGTGACGTCGAAAACATCACGGTCATCAAGGATGCCGTCTCCATTTACGGCGCCAAGGCGTCCAACGGCGTGATCCTCATCGAAACGGTGCGCGGTCACGACCCCGTCACCCGCATCACCGCCAACGTCGACTTCGGCTTCACCCAACAGCCCAAGACCCTGCCCATGCTCGACGCAGACCAGAGCCGCGTGCTGATGAGCGAACTCTACCGCGATTACACTTTGCTCGAAAGCGATGAGGTGGACGAGCTGATGATTTTCAACGACCGGCAGACCGGCAACATCCATTACAATGCGACCCACAACCGGACCGATTGGAAGGAATGGGTCTACAACCCCGTCGGCATCAACCAGGGCTACAGCGCCCGTGCCACCGGCGGTGACGCCGTCGGCATGTATGCCCTTTCCGTGGGCTATGTGGGCAACGAAGGCACCGTCAAGGGTACGAGCATGAATCACTTGAATTTCCGTTTCAACTCGGAAATCAAGATTGTCGAAACCCTCAAGACCGACATCGATTTCTCCATTTCCAGCCTGAGTTATTCCCCCCGCAACGAAGGGGTCACCTCCAAGACTTCGCCGTCGTATCTGGCCGACGTCAAGGCGCCGTTCTTCTATCCCTATACCTTCTCGGCCTTGACGAACCTGCCCACCACCGAGGTGGACGAAGCCGATGCCCTGGGCACCAACAACCCCGTGGCCATTCTCGATGCGGCCGAGCAGATGAGCAAGCAGACGAATTTCGTCGCTGCCCTCCGTCCGATGTGGAACATCACCAAGGAACTCCGTTTGCAGGCCGTCGCTTCTTACGGCATGGACAAACTCTACGAGTCGTATTTCACCCCGATGGCCGGCGTGGCGCCCGAATACGTCAAAACGACCATGGGTTATACGCAGGTTTATGAAAACGAGGCCAAAGCGCAGACCCTGCGCGACACGCGCCTTGACCTGGAAGCCAAGCTGGCTTACGACAAGGATTTCGGCAACCATCGTCTGGGTGCCCTCCTGGGTTGGCGTTACCTGTTGGAAGACCGTCTCTGGGACTTCACCCAAGGTTACAACACCGGTCAAGACAACCAGGTGGACGTTTCGAACAGCTTGCAGTACAAAGTGCTCGACGGTGAAGACCGGAAAGTGCGCAACATGAGCTGGTATCTGACCCTCGGTTGGAATTACCGTCAGAAATATTTCCTCAATGCCGCCGCGTCGATGGAAACTTCCTCCCGCTTCGGCACCGAAGTGCAGGGCGCGCTTGATTTCTGCGGTCAGAGCTGGGGCATCTTCCCCTCCGTGCAGGCGGCGTGGGCCATTTCTTCTGAAGATTTCATGGCCGGTGCCGGATGGATCGACCTGCTCAAACTCCGTGCCAGCTACGGCCTGACCGGAAACGACGGCATCAAGGACTACATCACCTACAGCTATTTCGAATCGAAGAATTACATGAGCCAGGCTTCCGGCCTGGTGCTGGGCAACCTGGGCAACCCCTCCGTGAAGTGGGAAACCACCGCCAAGGCCGACATCGGTCTGGACATGTCGTTCTTCCACGAACACCTGTCGGCCACGCTCGACTTCTATCAGAACAAGACCAGCGACCTGCTCGTGCAGAAACAGTTGCGCCGTCTGGCCGGTTTCGAGACCTCCTGGACCAACGACGGTGAACTCTCCAACAAGGGCATCGAGTTCTCGTTCAATGCCCGTCTGATTGACGTCAACCGTTTCCGTTGGGAACTTTCCGGCGCCATCGCCCACAACGTCAACCGGGTGGAACGCCTCTCCGAGGGCGATTACCTGACGAGCGTTTATGATGCCGAAATCCTGACCGCCGTCGGCCAGCCGATCGCCTCGTTCTACGGTTACAAATACCTCGGCGTCTACAGCACGACGGCACAGGCCTCCACGGCTTACAAAGGCAGTGACTACATCTACCGCCTCAACGACGACACTTCCCTGTCGCCTTACCAGGCCGGCGACGCCATCTACGAAGACGTCAACGGCGACGGCATCATCTCCGAAGACGACAAGCAGATTCTGGGCTCCGCCGCTCCCGATTTCACGGGTATGCTCAGCACGACCCTGGCTTACAAGGGCGTCAGCCTGAGCGCCGTCTTCAACTACAGCGTCGGCAACGAAATGTACAACTATCAGCGCCGCGTTTACGAATCGATGAGCACGTTCAACAATCAGACGACCGCCGTGCTGAACCGCTGGCGCGCCGAAGGCAACGTGACCGATGTCCCGCAAGCCAGCTACGGCGATCCGATGGGCAATGCCGATTTCTCCTCGCGCTGGGTGGAAGACGCCTCCTTCATCCGTCTGAAGAGCCTCACGCTGCGCTGGGATCTGCCTTACGACATCAAGGTTTTGAAAGACGCCTCCGTTTTCGCCACCTGCTACAATCCCTTCGTCTGGACGCGTTACCTGGGTTGCGATCCGGAGACCAGCGTATCGACGAACGTGTTTTATCAGGGCATCGACACCGGCCTGATGCCGCAGAGCCGCTCGTTTGTTTTCGGTGTAAGACTTAAACTCTAAGAAGCTATGAAACAAAATCGTATATTTCCCGTCGTTTTTCTGCTCTCCGTCCTGGTGTTGTCGGGGTGCGACAGCATGCTGCGCACCAAGTCCGACCGTTTTCTCCTGAGTGAAGAACACCTGCTGGACAGCCCCGGCGATACGCTTTATTCCGTGTTGGGCATTCTTTCCAAATTCCAGCAGCTCGGTGACCGTTACGTCGTCCTGGGCGAGTTGCGTGCCGACCTGATGGATGTGACGCAGCACGCCGACCAGGATCTGCGTGACGTCAGCGCGCTGACCATAGACGCTGACAGCCGCTGGGCCGATGCCGCGCCTTATTACGACGTCATCAACCACTGCAATTTCGTCATCGCCCGGATGGACACCTCCCTCTTCCTGGGCGGCAAGAAAGTGATGATGCCCGACTTCGCGGCGGCCAAGGCCATCCGTGCCTGGACCTACATGCAGCTGGCGCTCAATTACGGCAAGGCTTATTACCTGACCGACCCCATTCTGACCACCTCCGATCTGGAAGCGGAATTCCCCGTGATGGACCGCGACGCGATCTTTGCCCTGTTGGCGGAAGAGCTTTTGCCGTTGGTCGACGTGGACACCCCCGATTACGGAAGCATCAACAACTACGACCCCAAGACCCTCATTCCGAACATCCGCTACCTGCTCGGCGAAATCTATCTCTGGCAGAACGACTATGCCCGGGCGGCCCAGATGTATTACGATTGCATTTATAACGAAGGCATGGTGGTGAGCGAAACCTATGTTTCGAAGTTCGTCAAATCGGCTTCGACATATTCCCTCTACGATGAAATTCCCCAAGGTTATACCCTCAACGCTTCTTGGCCCTTGCTTTACACCGACCAAAGCGCCCAGTCGGAGTGCATGACCTTGATTCCTTACTATTATTCGGAGTCGTTCGGCTCGTTCACCCAATATGAAATGTATGCCCTGACACTGATGGACTTCAAGGTCTGTCCGTCGGAGCGTGCGGTGAATTTCTTCGAAAACCAGCCTTACAATGACTTCAGCGTGACCGAAGATGAAATTTACGACCTTTCGTGGACCCGTGACCTGCGCGGGTTGAGGGGCGCTTACGAAATGATCCGCAGCAATGCCGCCTATATCAGCGACCTGGCTGAGGAAATGGCCGTTTACGCTGAAGCGGAAGGCACCCGTTACATCAACATCTACAGTTCGCTCGACCGGGTGGTGCTGCAGCGTCAGTCGCTGGCTTACCTGCGCTATGCCGAAGCCGTGAACCGCATGGGCAAGCCTTCGCTGGCCATGGCGGTCATCAACAACGGCCTCAACCGCAACCTCTTCATCACCACGCCCATCAGCCGCAGTGAGGTGACCGACAACGACTCCGTCATGTGGGCATATCCCGCCTTCGACTACAACATCGGCACCCGCACCCGCGGCCAGGGCCCCAGCACGGAGGTCACTTTCCCGCCGGAAGCCCAGTCGCTGGCCGACTCCATCACTTACATGGAAAGCATCCTGGTGGAAGAATGCGGCCTGGAAACGGCCTTCAACGGCAACCGTTATCAGGACCTGATGCGTTTCTCCCATCACAACGCCACCAACGACATCATCGCCTCCAACATTGCCGAGAAGCATCTTGACGATTACGATTATTATTATCAGCTGCTGCTCGACGAAAACAATTGGTATCTGCCCTGGCAGGAGTAACCCTCGACAGCCATCCGTACAAACAACGAACATTCAAAATTTTTCTCAAGATTTTCTATGAATACCATCCAAGAACTGACTGACCAACTCTACAACGAAGGGGTGCAGCGCGGAAAAGAAGAAGCCGGAAAAATCATTTCCGAGGCCGAAACCAGAAAACAGGACATCATCTCCGAAGCTGAAAAGCAGGCGGCCGACATCCTCGCCGATGCCCGCAAGCAAGCCTCCGAACTGGAGAAGAACACCCGTTCGGAACTCCGTCTTTTCGCCGCACAGGCGTTGGAGGCCCTCAAGTCGGAAGTGGTGAATCTGCTCAACGGCCAGGTGGTCGAGACCACCGTCAAGGCGGCCACCGCCGACAAGGCTTTCATGCAGCAGATGTTGCTGGCTTTCGTGCAGCAATGGGGTGCCCAGGGCGATTTGGTCATCGAAACCGCCGACGCCGCCGCGCTGACTGATTTTTTCAAGGCCAAAGCCGCTGAAATGCTGAAGCAAGGCTTGGAGATCCGTCAGGTGAACGGCATCGCCACCGATTTCGTGCTTTCCGCCAAGGACGGTTCGTACAAGATCCAGCTGGGCGAGCAGGAGTTCGTGGAATATTTCAAGGAATTCCTCCGTCCGAAACTCGTGGAGATGCTTTTCTAATCCCCTCTCGTTTATGAGTCAATACTATTATGAAGTTTCTGGGCTGCCCGACATCGCCCCGGACGACACCAAACTCAGCCTGAAGTACGAAAACTATCTTCAGGAACTGATGGATGCCCTCTCTGTGCGCGATGGCCGTCTGCTCGCTTATTTCAGGATGAAATACGAGAACGCCAACCTTTTGGCTTGGTTGCGTGACAAGGAGGCGTCCTTCCATCCGCTCGGACGCCTTTCGGCCGAAACCTTTGCCGAACAGTTGCAGATGGCGGGCTATGACGACGTCGCGCCGCTGGAAGGGGTGCCGCCTTATATGCTTCAGTTCCTGCGCGAACGGGAAGACGGACTCATTACGCCCGACGAAGAGGAAAAACGGCTGACGGCCTTGTTTTACGAATATGCCGTGGCTTGCAAAAACCGTTTTGTGAGCGGTTGGTTCGCCTTCGAACAGAACCTCACCAATGTACAGACCGCGCTGTCTTGCCGCCGCTACGGCATCGACATCGAAAGCCAGGTCATCGGCGACAACGAGGTCTGCCGTCTGCTCTGCACCTCTACGGCCCGCGATTTCAACCTCTCGGAACTGTTCCCCCAGACCGAGACCCTGCTTCGCCTCTACGAAGAAACCGACTTGCTCGCCCGCGAGAAAAAGGTGGATGCCCTCAAGTGGCAATACCTGGAGGAACTTTGCGTGGGACACGAATTTTCCGTCGAGGTGCTGCTCTCGTATCTGATTCGCCTGCAAGGCTTGGAGCGCTGGATCCACCTCAGCCCCAAGGAGGGCGAGGAACGCTTCCGTACCCTCATCGCCGCGTTGAAGGAAAACGTGCAGTTGCCCGCGTGAAGCTCTTGATTTTATGTATATAATTTAAAAACAACCGATAATGTCAACACAAGGAACTGTAAAAGGAATCATTTCCAACCTCGTTGTCGTCACCGTCGACGGCCCGGTGTTGCAGAACGAAATCTGCTACATCCTCACGGGCGGCCATCGCCTGATGGCTGAAGTCATCAAGGTGACGGGCAACGATGCCTACGTGCAGGTGTTCGAAAGCACCCGCGGGCTGAAGGTGGGCAGCCAGGCCGAGTTCACCGGCCACATGCTTGAAGTCGCGCTCGGCCCCGGTCTGCTGTCGCGCAACCTCGACGGTCTGGAGAACGACCTCGACAAGATGGAAGGCGTCTTCCTCAAAAGAGGCGAATACACTTCGCCCCTCGATGAGGCGGCCAAGTGGGCGTTCAAACCCATTGCCCAGGCCGGCGACAGCGTCGAAGCCGCTTCCTGGCTGGGTGAGGTCGACGAAAACCACCAGCCCCACAAAATCATGGTCCCCTTTGTCTTCAAGGGCAAATACACCGTCAAGAGCATCGTCGCTGCCGGTGAATACACCATCAACGACACCATCGCCGTCTTGACGGCTGAAGACGGCCGCGAAGAGAACGTGACGATGGTGCAGCGCTGGCCGGTCAAGAAGGCCATCACCGCCTACAAGGAAAAACCGCGTCCTTTCCGTCTGCTCGAGACGGGCGTGCGCGTCATCGACATCGCCAACCCGATCACCGAAGGCGGCACGGGCTTCATTCCCGGACCTTTCGGTACGGGCAAAACCGTGCTTCAGCACGCCATTTCCAAGCAGGCCGAAGCCGACATCGTCATCATGGCGGCTTGCGGCGAACGGGCCAACGAGGTGGTGGAAATCTTCACCGAATTCCCCGAACTGGTCGACCCGCACACCGGCCGCAAGCTGATGGAGCGGACCATCATCGTGGCCAACACCTCCAACATGCCGGTGGCCGCCCGTGAGGCTTCGGTCTATACGGCCATGACCATCGCCGAATATTACCGTTCGATGGGCCTGAAGGTCTTGCTGATGGCCGACTCCACCTCCCGTTGGGCACAGGCCTTGCGCGAGATGTCGAACCGTCTGGAGGAACTCCCGGGACAGGACGCCTTCCCGATGGACCTTTCAGCCATCATTTCAGCCTTCTACGGCCGCGCCGGCTATGTCTATCTCAACAACGGCCAGACCGGTTCCATCACCTTCATCGGCACGGTATCGCCCGCCGGCGGCAACCTCAAGGAACCCGTCACCGAAGGCACCAAGAAGGCCGCCCGTTGCTTCTACGCCCTGGAGCAGGCGCGTGCCGACCGCAAGCGCTATCCGGCCGTGAACCCCATCGATTCCTATTCGAAGTACATTGAATATCCCGAATTCGAGGAATACATTTCCAAGCTCATCGCTCCCGACTGGATTCCGATGGTCAACGAGATGAAGACCTTGATGCAACGGGGCAAGGAAGTGCAGGAGCAGATCAACATCCTCGGCGACGACGGTGTGCCCCTCGACTACCACATCACGTTCTGGAAGTCGGAACTGGTCGACTACGTCATTCTCCAGCAGGATGCCTTCGACAAGATCGACGCCGTTTCGCCCATCGAGCGCCAGGAGTACATGATGCGCAAGGTCATGCAGATGGTCCGCACCGATTACCGTTTCGACGCCTTCCCCGAGGTGATGGTCTATTTCAAGCGTCTCATCAACGCGCTGCGTCAGATGAACTACAGCGAATTCCGCAGCGAAGCTTTCCTGAAATACGAACAGGAGGCCGAAGCCATCATCTCCGAAAGAAAAACCGCTTCTAAATGACTCGAACCATGGCAACAAAAGCATTCCAGAAAATATATACCCGGATCACCCGGATAACCAAGGCCACCTGTACCCTCAACGCCGCCAACGTGGGCTACGATGAACTGGCCACCGTCGACGGCAAACTGGCCCAGGTGGTGAAGATCATGGGGCAGGAGGTGACGCTGCAGGTGTTCGGCGGCACGGAAGGTCTCCGCACCAACGCCGAAGTGGTCTTCCTGGGCAAGGCCCCGTCGCTCAAGGTGAGCGACCAGCTGGCCGGCCGTTTCTTCAACGCTTTCGGCGACCCCATCGACGGCGGTCCGGCCGTGGAAGGGCGTGAAGTGGAAATCGGCGGTCCGTCGGTGAACCCGGTGCGCCGCATGCAGCCCTCCGAACTCATCGCCACCGGCATCGCCGGCATCGACTTGAACAACACGCTGGTCTCCGGCCAGAAGATTCCTTTCTTCGCCGACCCCGACCAGCCCTACAACCAGGTGATGGCCAATGTGGCCCTCCGTGCCGAAGCCGACAAAATCATCCTCGGCGGCATGGGCCTGACCAACGACGACTACCTTTATTTCAAGAACGTTTTCTCGAACGCCGGCGTGCTCGACCGCATCATCAGCTTCGTCAACACCACGGAGAATCCCCCGGTGGAGCGTCTGCTCATCCCCGACATGGCGCTGACGGCGGCGGAATATTTCGCCGTGGAGAAGAATGAAAAGGTGCTGGTGCTGCTGACCGACATGACGCTGTATGCCGATGCTCTGGCCATCGTTTCGAACCGCATGGACCAGATTCCTTCGAAAGACTCCATGCCCGGTTCGCTTTACAGTGATTTGGCCAAGATTTACGAGAAGGCCGTGCAGTTCGAGGCGGGCGGTTCCATCACCATCATCGCCGTGACGACCCTGAGCGGCGGCGACATCACCCACGCCATCCCCGACAACACCGGTTACATCACCGAAGGCCAGCTCTTCCTGCGCCGTGACTCCGACGTGGGCAAGGTCATCATCGACCCGTTCCGCAGCCTGTCGCGTCTGAAACAGCTGGTGAGCGGCAAGAAGACCCGCGAAGACCATCCGCAGGTGATGAATGCGGCCGTCCGTCTGTATTCCGATGCGGCCAACGCCAAGACCAAACTCGAGAACGGTTTCGACCTGAGCGACTACGACGAGCGCGCCCTGGCCTTCGCCAAGGAATATTCCTCGCAGATCCTCGCCGTCGACGTGAACATCAACACCACCGAGATGCTCGACGTGACGTGGCAGATCATGGCCCGCCACTTCAAGGTGGAAGAGCTCAACATCAAGCAGCAGCTGGTTGAAAAGTATTTTCCCAAGAACTGACGTGAGCGATGGCCATTTCGTTTCAATACAATAAAACGTCGCTTCAAGGGCTGGAAAAACAGCTCAAGATACGCGAGCGCTCCCTCCCGACCATCAAAAACAAGGAGAGCGCCCTGCGGCTTGAGGTGAAGCGGGCCAAAGACGAGGAAAAGTCGCTGGCCGCCCGCCTGGAAAGCGAGATCGTCCGTTACGAAGGGATGCATGCCCTTTGGAACGAGTTCGACGGCTCGCTCATCAGCGTCAAGGGGGTGACCGTCACTTCGCGCAAGGTGGCCGGCGTGGCCGTGCCGCAGTTGGGGGAAGTGCTGTTCGACGGCAAGCCCTATACGATGTTCAACGCCCCGATGTGGTATGCCGACGGCGTGGCGCTGTTGCAGACCCTGGCTCGCATCGGCATCGAACACGACGTCTGCGTGCGCAAGCTGGGCCTGTTGGAATATTCCCGCAAAAAGGTGACCCAGAAGGTGAACCTGTTCGAAAAGGTGCAGATTCCCGGTTACCAGGAAGCCATCCGGCAGATCAAGCGCTATATGGAAGACGAGGAGAACCTCTCCAAGTCGTCACAGAAAATCGTCAAGACCCGTCAGGCGGCCGAAGCGGCTGCCGAGGCTGAAAAGCAAGGAAAGGAGGAAACCTTATGATAGAGTCGATGAAGAAATACACCTTCCTGGTGTATCACCGCCATTATCAGGCGTTTCTCGAACAACTTCGCGAAACGGGCGTGCTGCACGTGCGCCACAGAGAAGGCGTGAATCTTTCCGAAAATCCTGAACTGACGGCCCAGCTTGAAGAAAGCAAGCGTCTGTCGGCGTTGATGGCGGCCCTCAAGCCGCTGATCGGACAGGACGAGCCGATGAGCCCGGCCGATCCCGAAGCCGACGGTCCGACTCTTATGGAAAAGATCGAGGCGCTCCGCAACGAGAAAGCCGAAAAGCAACTCGCCGAGGTCAATCTGCAGAAAGAATACGACGCCGCGGCCGTCTGGGGCTATTTCGATTTTGCCCGGATGGAGGCGCTCCGCCAAAACGGATGCACCGTCGGTTTCTGGTCTTGTCCCGCCAGCGCTTTCCGTGAGGAATGGGCGGAACTTTACCATGCCGTGAAAGTGAGCGAAGCGGGCGGTGTCCAATATTTCGTGACCGTGACCCTGGCCTCGTCGGCCGACGCCTCTGACCCGGACGCCATCCCGGCCGACCGGGTGCGTCAGCCCCTTGTCGAACTGACCGAACTGGAAGACCGCCGCGAGCAATTGGCCAAAAACCTGGCCGAACTCGACGAACGGCTTCATTATGCGGCCGTCAACCATTACCGCACGCTGGAACTGACGGCTTGCCGCCTGAGGGACCGCTATGCCCTCGACGCGGCGATCTGCGATACGCAGAAAGCGGCCGACGACCGCCTGATGGTGCTCGAAGGCTTCGTGCCCGAATCGGCCGAAGCATCGTTGCTGGCGTTCCTGGAAACGGCCGATGCCTATTACCGGAGCGCGCCGGGCGATGCCGCCACGGACGATGTGCCCATCAAGCTGCGCAACGGCCGTTTCGCCAAGCTGTACGAGCCCCTGACGAAACTCTATTCGCTGCCGTCGTATGCCGAGCTTGACCCGACGGCCTGTTTCGCCCCCTTCTTCACGCTGTTTTTCGGCCTCTGTCTGGGCGACGGCGGGTACGGTCTGCTGGTGTTTCTGGCGGCCACTTTCGCCAAGCGGAAATTCCCCTCTTTGAAGGGATTTGCCGTGATGGGGCAGTGGATGGGCCTGGCCACCATCCTCGTGGGCGTGCTCACGGGCATGGTGTTCGGCATTTCGCTCGACAGCGTGGCCTGGCCCTGGCTGGCCGACGTGAAACATCTGTTCATCACCTCCAACAACTATCAGCCCCTGGGCTACGACCCGATGATGGTCTTCGCCATCGGCATCGGTATCTTCCAGATACTCTTCGCCATGGGTTTCAAGGTGGTCAGAATCACCCATCAACAGGGCTTCAAGTATGCCTTGAGCGACCTGGGCTGGCTGGTGCTGCTCGTCGACCTCATCGTCCTGCTCATCCTCTCCTTCTCGGAGGCGGGCCTGCCTGAGGCGCTCCGTTACGGGCTGCTGGGTCTGGCCGGCGTCTGCGCCGTGTTCATTTTCTTCTTCAATTCGCCCGGAAAGAATCCGCTCCTGCAGTTCGGTTCGGGCCTTTGGGGAACCTACAACATGGTGAGCGGCCTGTTGGGCGACGTGCTGTCGTACATCCGTCTCTTTGCCCTCGGGCTGGCCGGCGGCATTCTGGGCAGCGTGTTCAACAGCTTGGCCTTCCAGGCGGGCGGTGCCTTGCCCGGCTGGATCGGATGGCTGCCTACGATGATCATCCTCATTTTCGGCCACGGCCTGAATTTCTTCCTCTGCATCATCAGTTCGGTGGTCCATCCGCTGCGTCTGACTTATGTGGAATTTTTCAAAAACTGCGGTTACGAAGGCGGCGGCCGTGCCTACGACCCCCTGCGCAAGACTGCTGACGCTTGACAACAAACAACAATTCAAAAACAATAAACGTTATGACAAATCTTCTTCTTGCCTACATCGGCATTGGTTTAATGATCGCCCTTTCGGGCACAGGCAGTGTTTATGGTCTGACCATCTGCGGTAAAGCGGCCATCGGCGGCTTGAAAAAACGTCCCGACGCCATGGGTACTTTCGTTTTGATGTCAGCCCTTCCTTCCACGCAGGGTATCTACGGTTTCGTGGGTTACTTCCTCATCATCGGCAAGGTGACGGCGGCCATCACGGCCCAGCAGGCAGCGGCCATTTTCGGCGCTTCGCTGGCGGTGGGCATCGTCTGCTTGCTGTCGGGTATCCGTCAGGGCGAGGTTTGCGCCCACGGTGTGAACGCCACGGCCTCCGGCCACAACGTGACGGCCGGCACGATGGTGATGGCGGCTTTCCCCGAATTCTACGCCATCCTGTCGCTCCTGTTCCTCATCCTCATCGGCGGCACCATCTGATTGCCCTGAAAAGCGGAAACAACATTTGAATACGGGTTGGCCGGCTCGCTTGAACAGACGGCCAACTCGTATTTTTCAATCTTCCGGCAGCTTCATCCTCAGTCATTTATGAAAGAAAAAGTGGTGCTCGGCCTTTCCGGCGGCGTCGACTCCAGCGTGGCGGCTTACCTGCTCAAAGAACAGGGTTACGACGTCACGGGCGTCTATATGATCAATTGGAAGGAGACCACGGGCACCCTGTCGGGCTCGTGTCCGTATGAGGAGGATATGCTCATCGCCCGGCTGGTGGCCCGCAAACTCGACATGCCCTTCCAGGTGGTCGACCTGAGCGAAACCTACCGGCGTCAGGTGGTCGACTATATGTTTGCGGAATATGAAAAGGGGAGGACCCCCAACCCCGACGTGCTCTGCAACCGCGAAATCAAGTTCGACGCCTTTCTCAAAGTGGCCGAAGAGCTCGGGGCCGATTACATCGCCACGGGCCATTATTGCCGCTGCGACTCGGTCATGACGGCGCAGGGCAAACAATACCGCTTGCTGGCCGGCTCCGATCCCAACAAAGACCAGTCGTATTTCCTCTGCCAGCTTTCGCAGGCGCAGCTCTCGAAAGCCCTGTTTCCCGTAGGTGACCTGCTCAAGCCCCAGGTCAGGCGCATCGCGGCCGAACTGGGCCTGGCCACCGCGCAGAAACACGACTCTCAGGGCATTTGCTTTGTGGGTAAGGTAGACCTGCCCGTCTTCCTGCAACAGAAGCTCAAGGCCCGTGAAGGCGACATCGTGGAAATTCCCGCCGAATTCAAGGCCTACAACCGGCTCTGTCCGGACGAGCCGCACAGCCGCCTGGAAAAACTCGCCCGTCCGTTCTTTTACCGGGCCAAAGACGGAAAAGTGCTGGGCCGGCACGAAGGAGCCCAGTTCTACACCATCGGCCAGCGCAAGGGTCTGCACATCGGCGGTACGGAAAAACCGATGTACGTCATCGCCACCGACATCGAAAACAACCTGATTTTCATGGGCCGGGGCGACGACCACCCCGGACTCTTCCGCAAAGCGCTGTTCATCGCGGCCGATGAAATCCACTGGGTACGCCCCGACCTGAGTATGGAGAGCGACGGCGAACATGCGCCCACGAGGCGCTGTCAGGTCCGCATCCGCTACCGCCAGCCGCTGCAGCCGGCTACCCTTTACCGTTACCCCGAAGGGCTTTACATCGAATTCGACGAGCCGCAGAAGAGCATCACGGCCGGACAGTTCGCCGCCTGGTATGACGGCGAGGAACTGGTCGGTTCGGGGGTCATCCAAGGCTGACGCCGGTTCTCCTTCTGTGAACCCTTCGGTCCGGACAGGGGTCTATTGCTTATTTTCGTGGGGTTTTGTACCTTTGCAGCCCTTTCATACGGAAAATATGCAGTCATGGAAACGGCGGTGATCAAATACAATGCAGGCAATGTGCTTTCGGTGGTCAATGCCTTGAAACGCTTGGGCATCGATCCGATTGTGACCGACGACGCTGCAACCATCCGCCGGGCTGACAAGGTCATTTTTCCCGGCGTGGGCGAGGCTTCAACGACCATGGCCTACCTTCGTGCGCATGGGCTTGACCAATTGATAATCAGCTTGAAACAACCTGTTTTGGGAATTTGCATCGGCTTGCAGCTGATGTGCCGTCACTCAGCCGAAGGCTCTGTCGACTGCCTGGGCATTTTCGACACCGAGGTGCGCCGCTTCCCTTCGACGCTGACGGCTGAAGAGGCCGGTCGGCCGGTCCGCTTGAAAGTGCCCGAGATGGGTTGGAACACCATCCATTCGCTCCGAAGCGGCTTGTTTTCGCCGGAAATGGAGCAACAATATGTATATTTTGTGCATAGTTATTACGCTGAGCCCTGCGCTGCCACGGTGGCGCTGGCCGATTACGGCCTGCCTTTTTCGGCCGCCCTTCACCGTGACAATTTCTATGCCGTGCAGTTCCATCCGGAAAAAAGCGCTGCCCTCGGGGAGCGTGTCCTCCATAATTTTCTTTCGCTCTGACCCCGTATCATGATGGAACTGATTCCCGCCATTGATGTGATTGAAGGACGCTGCGTCAGGCTGACGCAGGGCGACTACGGCCGCCGCCAGGTCTACAGCGACCATCCGCTCGACGTGGCCAAAGCTTTTGAAGACGCCGGTCTCAGGCGCCTTCACGTGGTCGACTTGGACGGGGCCAAAGCCCGGCACATCGTCAACTGGAAGGTCTTGGAAGCCATTGCCACGCAGACCGCCCTCACGGTCGATTTCGGCGGCGGTCTGAAGAGCGACGACGACTTGCGCATCGCTTTCGACTGCGGAGCGTCGATGGTCACCGGCGGGAGCATCGCCGTGCGCGAACCGGAGCGCTTCCGTTCGTGGCTCCAAAAGTACGGCAGCGGGCGCATCATCCTCGGCGCCGATGCCCGCGACGGAAAAATATCGGTGACGGGTTGGACCGAAACCACCGACTGCCCGCTGGAAAGTTTTCTGAAAACCTACGTGGAACCGGCCTCGGATGACCACACGCCCGCCGTGACGAAGGTCATCTGCACCGACATCGGACGCGACGGCATGTTGCAGGGCCCGGCTACGGAACTTTACCGCCATTTGCTGCAGACCTTCCCCGGCTTGCACCTCATCGCCAGCGGCGGCGTGTCATCCGTGGCCGATCTGGAAGCTCTGGAAGCGGCCGGACTGCCCGCCGTCATCTTCGGCAAAGCCTTCTACGAAGGGAAAATAACCCTGCAAGACCTCAGCCGTCTTGCCCGAACCCTCTGTTGATATGTTGGCCAAAAGAATCATACCTTGCCTGGATGTAAAAGACGGACAGACCGTGAAAGGCGTGAATTTCGTCGGGCTGCGTCAGGCCGGCGACCCGGTGGAGATGGGCGAAGCCTACAGCCGCCAGGGGGCCGACGAACTGGTCTACCTCGACATCACCGCCTCCCACGAAGGCCGTCATACCTTCACCGAACTGGTGCGTCAGATCGCGGCCCGCATCTCCATCCCCTTCACCGTAGGCGGCGGCATCAACGACATCCACGACATCGAGCGCCTGCTCAATGCCGGTGCCGACAAGGCTTCGGTCAATTCGGCGGCCCTGCGCACGCCTCAGCTCATCAACGACATCGCCCGCAATTTCGGTTCGCAGATGTGCGTGCTGGCCATCGACGCCCACCGGGAAGCCGACGGCCGCTGGCTTTGCTACGTCAACGGCGGCCGCAAACCCACCGACCGCGAACTGCTGGAATGGGCCCTGGAAGGGCAGGAGCGGGGGGCCGGTGAAATCCTCTTCACCAGCATGGACCACGACGGCGTCAAAAACGGCTATGCCAACGAGGCGCTGGCCCTGCTCGCCGACCGCCTCGATATCCCGGTCATCGCTTCGGGCGGTGCGGGCCGGCCTGAACATTTCCGCGATGCCTTCACCCTGGGTCACGCCGATGCCGCTCTGGCTGCCAGCGTGTTCCATTTCGGCGAAATCCCCATCGCCTCGCTCAAAGCATACCTCAAAAACGAAGGGGTGACGGTGAGAATCTGATTTTCATTACCTTTGCCCTTTCTTCAATAAAAAAGCAAACCGTAAAACGACAAACGAATATGGATTTTGAAAAAATGGACGGCCTCGTGCCTGCCGTCATCCAAGACAGCAAGACCCTCAAGGTGCTGATGCTGGGATTCATGAACGAAGAAGCTTTGGCCAAGACCAAAGAATCCGGTCTGGTCACTTTCTGGAGCCGCACCCGCAAATGTTTGTGGACCAAAGGAGAAACCTCCGGCAACTTCCTCCACGTCATGGAGATCCGCGAAGACTGCGACCACGACACGCTGCTCATCAAGGTGCGTCCCGACGGCCCCGTCTGTCACGAAGGCTGGGACACCTGTTTCCGGGAAGAAAACACCGTCGAAGCCAAGCCCAAGTCAATCAACGACCTGTCAGACTTCGAGTTCCTCCGTTTCCTGCAGGATTTCATCGGCCGTCGCCACGAAGAGATGCCGGCCGGTTCCTATACCACCTCGCTATTCAAGGCCGGCACCAACCGCATGGCGCAGAAGGTGGGCGAAGAGGCGGTCGAAACCGTCATCGAAGCCATCGCCGGCAACGACGAACGCTTCATCTACGAAGCCTCCGACCTGGTCTATCATCTGATTGTCTTGCTCACATCGAAGGGCTACCGTCTCGATGACCTGGGCAAGGAACTCAAGACCCGTCACAAAGGATAATTTCATGGAAGCGCAGGACAGCAGACGCGAAACGCTGATTTCGTACCGGAACGTCGAACTCTGTCTCGACAGTTACGTCGTGCTCAAGAGCGTCAGCTTCGACATCCGTCAGGGCGAATTCGTCTATCTGGTGGGCAAGGTCGGTTCGGGCAAGAGTACGCTGCTCAAGTCGATTTATGCCGAAGTGCCCGTCAGGGAATGCCCCCTGTCGGCCGGCGGGCCCGTGGCCGAGGTCTTCGACTATGACCTGATGCACCTCAAACGCCGCAAGGTTCAGGAACTCCGCCGCCGCTTGGGCATCGTCTTTCAGGATTTCCGTCTACTCAGCGACCGCAACGTCCACGACAACCTCCGTTTCGTGCTCGGGTCGACCGAATGGAAAGACCGTCACACCATCGAGGAGCGCATCGAGGCCGTGTTGAAGCAGGTCGGTATGGAGAACAAGGGTTACAAGATGCCCCACGAACTCTCCGGCGGCGAACAGCAACGCATCGTCATCGCCCGCGCCCTGCTCAATTCGCCCGACATCATCCTGGCCGACGAGCCCACGGGCAACCTCGACCCCGAAACGGCCGACGCCATCCTGCAACTGCTCCACAACATCTGCGCACAGGGCACCACCGTCGTGATGACCACCCACAATCACTCGTTCCTGGAAAAATATCCCGGGCGGGTTTTGACGTGCGAAGACCATCTGCTCAAAGAAACCGCACCCACAGAAGAAACAACCTCAGAAACATTGCCATCATGAAAGTAATGAAGTTCGGCGGGACGTCCGTAGGCTCCGCCCTTCGCATGAAGAATCTCTCGGAAATGATCGCCGGCCAGGGGAAAAACCTCGTGGTCCTTTCGGCCATGTCAGGCACGACCAACAGCCTGGTCGAAATAGCCGGTTACCTTTACCGCAAAAACATAGAAGGGGCCAATGAACTCATCAATGCCCTTGAAAACAAATACAACGGCGTGGTCGGCGAACTCTTTGCCGACGACTTGAAGGAAGGTGAAACTTACCGGGCCGTCGCAGAGGCGAAGGTCGGGGAGATTTTCACTTTTATCCGTTCCCTGACCAAGGGCCTCTTCACTTCCATCGAAGAAAAGAGCATCATCGCTCAGGGCGAGCTGCTCTCCACGAACCTTTTCTGCAACTATCTGAATGCGAAGGGGGTGAAGGCTGTCTTGCTGCCCGCCCTCGACTATATGCGCACCGACAAGCAGGGCGAGCCCGATCTCCATTACATCGCAGAGCACCTCAAGCCCCTGATGCAGACCGAGGCCGACCTGTTTCTCACCCAGGGTTTCATCTGCCGCAACGCTTACGGCGAAATCGACAACCTGACGCGCGGCGGCAGCGATTATACCGCCTCTCTGGTGGGAGCCGCCCTTCAAGCCGATGAGATCCAGATCTGGACCGACATCGACGGCATGCACAACAACGACCCCCGCGTGGTCGACAACACCCGCCCGGTCCATTTCCTCAACTTCGACGAAGCGGCCGAACTGGCTTATTTCGGTGCGAAAATCCTGCATCCGACGTGTATTCTGCCGGCCAAACTGGCCCAGATTCCCGTGCGTCTGCTCAATACGCTCCAGCCCGACGCGCCGGGCACCCTCATTTCCAACCGGAGTGAAATCGGCAAGATCAAGGCCGTGGCGGCCAAAGACAACATCACGGCCATCAAGATCAAGTCGGGCCGGATGCTGCTGGCCTACGGCTTCCTGCGCCGGGTCTTCGAAATCTTCGAAAGCTACCAGACGCCCATCGACATGATCTGTACCTCCGAGGTGGGCATCTCAATGACCATCGACAACAACAGCCACCTCAACGAAATCCTCGACGAACTGCGCCAGGTGGGCACCGTCACGGTCGACACCGACATGGTCATCATCTGCGTGGTGGGCGACCTGCGCTGGGACAACATCGGCTTCGAGACGCGGGTGATGGATGCTTTGAAGGAAATCCCCGTGAGGATGATTTCGTTCGGCGGAAGCAACTTCAACATTTCCCTCCTGGTCAAAGCCGAAGACAAAAAACGGACCCTCAAGGCCCTGAGCAAACACCTTTTTGATGAAGATTGAGATTTTTCCATGAGCAACACCGCCTTTCCCGTCAAAGCCTTTGAATCCCTCCAAACGCCTTTTTATTATTATGATGTGGCCTTGCTCAGGCAGACCCTTTCCACGCTGAAAGAAGAAGCCGGAAAGCGCGGCGTGAGGGCCCATTATGCCGTCAAGGCCAACGCCAATCCCCGCATCCTTTCCATCGTGAGGGAATACGGCTTCGGTGCCGATTGCGTGAGCGGCGGCGAAATCAAGGCGGCCCTCGCAGCCGGTTTCCCGGCCGACAGCATCGTTTATGCCGGGGTGGGGAAGGCCGATTGGGAAATCGAAACGGCCCTCGACGCCGGCATCTTCAGCTTCAACACCGAGTCGCAGGCCGAACTTGAAATCATCGATGAACTGGCCGGGAAAAAGGGTCTGACGGCCCGGGTGGCGCTCCGCATCAACCCCAACGTCCACGCCGACACCCATCATTACATCGTCACCGGCGTGCAGGAAAACAAGTTCGGCATCAACCTCTCCGAGATGGACAAGGTCTTCGACGAAGCCCTGACCCTGAGGCACGTCCGTCTGGTCGGCCTGCATTTCCACATCGGTTCCCAGATTCTGGAGATGAACAACTTCAGCGAACTGGCCGACCGCATCAACGAGATTCAGGATCACCTCGAAGCCCGGGGCATCCGCATCGAAAACATCAACCTCGGCGGCGGTCTGGGCATCGACTACAGCGACCCGGACGGTCACCCCGTGGCCGGTTTCGCCCGTTATTTCGACGCGTGGCTGCCCAAACTGCGGCTCCGTCCCGGTCAGACGCTCCACATGGAGCCCGGCCGTTCCATCATCGGCCAGTGCGGAAGTCTGATTTCCAGGGTGTTGTATGTCAAACAGGGCACCGAGAAGAAATTCGTCATCCTCGACGCCGGCATGACCGAACTCATCCGACCGGCTCTTTATCAGGCCCATCACCAGATCGACAACCTGTCGTCAGACCGGCCTGAAGAGACTTATGACGTGGTCGGCCCGATCTGCGAATCGTCCGACTGTTTCGGCACCGACGAACGGTTGCCCGAGACCCGGAGGGGCGATTTCGTGGCCCTTCGCAGCGCGGGGGCCTACGGCGAATCGATGTCGTCGCACTACAATCTGCGTCCGACGCCGCCGGCCGTCTTTTCCGATATGCTCTGAGGTGATTTTTCCGCCCGGCAGAGGGGGCGGAGAGAAAAAAAGAAGTCGTGCTGACGTAAATGCGAAAACTCCGAAAAAAAGGATTTGAGTGTCGGCCCCTCTTTGTAATCTGTCGTGCCCCTCTTTCTCAAGAGAAGCAACTCCCCGCCTTGCGGTCAAGGAAGCACAGCCCGCCATTGCTGAGCCGAACGAAAGTCTCGGTGTTTTGATAAATTTGATGAGTTTCCCAATAATCGATCAGCACGACTTCCGTTGCAAAAATACGCCATCAGCGCTTTGCAGACAAATATTTCATCGTATATTTGACTTCGAATTTTCCCTTGGTAAAAATTTTTTTCAAAGCCTGTACTTATGAAGCGGATTGTCCCAATCCTTTTTCTGTTGATGTTGCTGATTTGGCCGACCGCCGCAAGAGCGGGAGCGGTCGCATCTGCCGAGCCCGCCGGAACTGAGGCGCCGGCGCAGCGCCGGCCCAAACTCGGTCTGACACTGGCCGGAGGCGGCGCGAAAGGGGCCGCCTACATCGGCGTGCTGAAACTCTTCGAGGAAATCGGTCTGGAATTCGATTACGTCACCGGCACGAGCATGGGTTCCATCATCGGCATGCTTCATTCCGTGGGTTATTCGGCCAATCAGATCGACAGCCTTATCCGCGACATCGACTGGAGCGTATACCTTTCCAATCAGTCGGAACGGCGTTACATGAACTCGTACCTGTCGTCCATTCAGAGCCGCTATCTGATAGGTGTCCCCTTCAATGCCGGTTCCACCATCAGTGACATATCTGAGGTCGCCCGGCAGAAAAAAAACGCGTTGTCCGAACGTCGCGAACAGATGGAAGCGGAAAAAGAGGAAGAAAGTGTCTCGGGCATCTCGTTCCTCAAATCGCTGCCCGGAGGATACACCACCGGCAGCAACCTGCTCAATCTCTTCAACGGCCTGTGCGTGGGCTATCAAGACCCGATGAGCTTCGACGATCTGCCGATTCCGTTTGCCTGCGTGGCCTGTGACGTGGTGTCCGGCCAGCCCGTGGTGTTGCGCAACGGCCGTCTGCCCGATGCGGTGCGCGCTTCGATGGCCATTCCCGGCGTGTTCGCTCCGGTCCGCTACGACGACATGATGCTGGTCGACGGCGGTCTGTTCAACAACTTCCCGGTCGATGTCTGCCAGGAAATGGGGGCCGACATCGTCATCGGTCTGGAAGTGACCAAAGACCGCGGTGACGTCGATGCCGACGCCATCCAGTCGCTGCCCGATCTGCTGACCCGTCTGTTTGATATGATGACCCGCAAGGGTACGACGGAACACCGCGAGCAATGTGCCGTCTATATCCGTCCCGACATCACGGGCTTCGGCACTTTGAGTTTCGACAGCGAAAGCATCGCGACCATCATCGAACGGGGTTATCAGGCCGCCTTGGCGCAGAAAGATGCACTCATTGCCCTGAAAAACCAACTCGATGCGCTGGCCCCCCCGGCCCCCAAAAAACGCAAACCGGCCGAAAACCTGACCCAATATTCCCCCGTCCGCTTCAACATCGCCTCCTACGAAATCAATGGCTTGAATCCGGTCGTCGAACAGCGCCTCATCCATAAATCAGGTGTCGATTTGTTGAAACCCGTCACCGGCAAGGACATCGACGTGCTGACGTCGGTCATCTACGGCACCGGCGCCTTCAAACAGCTGACCTATCAAGTCAAGCCCTTGACAGACAGTACCTATCACCTGCAAGTCGACACCCGTCCGGCCGAACCCCACGTGATGCGTTTCGGCATCCGTTACGACACCGAAGAAGCGGCCTATCTGCTCCTTTACGGCGGATGGAACGAGAACAAGCTGTCAGGCTTCAAGGCTTCGACCACCCTGAAGCTGGGTTACAATCCGAAACTCAATCTGACCCTGTCGCTGGTGCCCGAAATCTGGCCGACGTTCAACCTGGCGGCCAATTATCACCGCTACGCTTCGACGGTGTCGAATGAAGGCAAAGAGTGTTTCGGGGCCAATCTGCAGGAATTGAGCGCGGAGTTCTATCTCTCGCAGTTCCATTCGCGCTACGTCATGGTCAAGGGCGGCTTGCGCCTCCAGAAACGAGACTACAAAGACATCAAGTACAATATGGAGTATCTGCAACAGAGCGGATGGTCGTCGTATTCTGATGAGTATTTCGATTTGATGGAACAAACTTTTTCCAGTGCGCCCCTGGGTTTGTTTTTCGACCTGAATTTCGACAACCGCGACAAGAAGGTGTTTGCCGACCGGGGCATCAATCTCTCCGTGATGGCCGATTGGTATTTTCAGGAAACCAGTGCTTTTGCGCGTAATTACTATAAGTTTTCCGATCCGGGCTTGTGGAGCCTGCAGTGCAATTTCGAAGTGAATGTGCCCGTGAGCCGTTCACTGGTGCTCAAGCCGCAAGTATATGCCCGTATGGCCTCCATGGTGACGAACAATTCTTGTTATCTGTCGTATGGCAACTATATGGGCGGATATCAGGCGAGGCGTTACTATCCGCAGCAGATGCCTTTTGTCGGCCTCCTGGGCACGTCATCACTGATGAACGACGCGGCGGTGCTGCGGGCCGACCTGCGCTGGAACTTTGCCGCGAAACACTATCTGACCGCCATGGTCAACTATGCCCGTGAAGCCTATGAGCCCGGCGATTTCTTCACCTATGATGACTCGTGGAGCCATTGGGGTGCGGGCTTGGAGTATTCATACAATTCACTTTTGGGCCCCGTCAGTCTGGATATCCATTGGTCAGACATGACGAATGACATTGAGGGCATGTCGTGGATCGATCAATTCGGCATCTATTTGAGAATCGGCTACGATTTCTGATGGGTAGCTATAAAAAGACCGGCCGTCTTCCTCGGGGAGGGCGGCCGGATTTTTTATGGAATGGCGTGGAGTTACGCGTTCTTGGCTTTTTCGACGATGGCCTTGAAAGCCTGGGGCTCGTTCATGGCGAGGTCGGCGAGGACCTTGCGGTTGATTTCGATGCCGGCTTTGTGCAGGGCACCCATCAGGCGGCTGTAGGTGAAACCTTCCAGACGGGCAGCGGCGTTGATGCGCTGAATCCAAAGGGCGCGGAATTCACGCTTTTTGTTTCTGCGGTCGCGGAAGGCGTAGGTCAGACCTTTCTCCCAGGTGTTTTTGGCAACGGTCCACACATTCTTTCTTGAACCGAAATAACCTCTGGTCAAGGAAAGGACTTTCTTTCTTCTTGCTCTTGAAGCAACGTGATTAACTGATCTAGGCATGGTGGTAATGTTTTTTGAACGTCAGCGTCATTCTCTCACAGAGTGCACTTGTTTATCGGGCTGAACATTCGGTTAGACAAAAAGTAAATTGCTGGGAAAACCGCTTATTTGAGGCAGAGCATGCTGCGTACGGAATCGACATTCGTCTTGTCGACGATGGCGGTGTGGTCGAGCACCAGTTTCTGCTTTTTGGTTTTCTTGGTCAGAATGTGACTGTGAAAAGCATGTTTTCTCTTGATTTTACCGGTTCCGGTAAGGGCGAACCTTTTTTTGGCACCGGAGTTAGTTTTCATCTTAGGCATAATTTTACTTTTAAAAATTGAGAATGTTTATTTATACCGTTCACACGGCGTTTTTTTTACTCTTTGTTGCCCAGTGCGGCGGCCAGGGCGGCTCCCAACGCGCCGGCAGGCTGCTCTTCAGCTTTCTTTTCGGCCGGGGCTGCAGGCGCTTTGGCGGGGGCGGGTTTGCCGCCTTCGCTCTTCTGGGCCTTCGGCGTCTGACCTTTCTTCGACAGCGGCGCAATCATGAGAATCATCCGCTTGCCTTCCAGCACGGGCATGCTTTCCACCTTGCCGTATGCTTCCAGGTCGTTGGCGAAACGCAACAGAAGCACTTCGCCCTGTTCCTTGAAGAGAATCGACCGGCCGCGGAAAAAGACGTAGGCCTTCACTTTCGACCCCTCTTTGAGGAACTCCTGAGCATGCTTGAGCTTGAAGTTGTAGTCGTGGTCGTCGGTTTGCGGACCGAAACGGATTTCCTTGACCACCATCTTCGAAGCGTTGGCCTTCTGGTCTTTGATGCGCTTGTGCTGCTGGTAGAGGAACTTCTGATAGTCGATGATCCGGCAGACCGGAGGAACGGCGTTCGGAGAAATCTCCACGAGGTCAAGCCCTTGGTCGTCGGCCATACGCAATGCTTCGGCGATGGGGTATACGCCCATCTGAACATTGTCGCCCACTACGCGGACTTCCTTTTCACGGATCTTTTGGTTGATCCTGTACTGCAATTCGTCGTTCTTCATTCGCTGCTGAAAGTAGCTGGTTTTTTATTTTTTGTATTTGACGGTCATCTGTTCGTTGACTTCCGCCGAAATTTCGGCCGCAAAAGTAGTTAATTTTTTGGAACCCAAATCAATTCCGCCCTGTTTTCTTACAGAAACTTCTTGATTTGTGCATTCTTTTTCGCCCACGACGAGCAAATAAGGGATTCTCTTGAGCTCGTTGTCGCGGATTTTGCGTCCGATTTTTTCGTTGCGGTCGTCGACGACGGTGCGGATGTCGGCTTCGTTCAGGTCGCGGGCCACTTCATAGGCGTAGTCGTTGAACTTTTCGCTGATGGGCATCACCACCACCTGGTCGGGGGCCAGCCAGAGCGGGAACTTGCCCGCCGTGTGCTCGATGAGGACGGCGATGAAACGCTCCATCGAACCGAACGGGGCGCGGTGAATCATCACCGGTCGGTGCTTGAGGTTGTCGCTGCCGATGTATTCCAGACCGAAGCGCTCAGGCAGGTTGTAGTCGACCTGGATGGTGCCCAGCTGCCAGCGGCGGCCGAGGGCATCCTTGACCATGAAGTCGAGTTTCGGGCCATAGAAGGCGGCTTCGCCGTATTCCACGCGGGCGGGCAGGCCTTTTTCCTTGCAGGCATCGATGATGTTCTGCTCGGCGCGGGCCCAGAGTTCGTCGCTGCCGACGTATTTTTCGTGGTCTTCGGGGTCACGCAGGGAAATCTGGGCCTCGAAGTTTTCGAAGCTCAGGGCGCCGAAAATGATCTCGATGATGTCCATCACCCGGAGGAATTCGTCCTTCACCTGGTCGGGACGGCAGAAGATATGGGCGTCGTCTTGCGTGAAGGAGCGCACGCGCGTCAGTCCGTGCAGTTCGCCGCTCTGTTCGTAGCGGTAGACGGTGCCGAATTCGGCCAGACGCAGGGGCAGGTCTTTGTAAGAGCGCGGGGTGTTGCGGTAAATCATGCAGTGGTGGGGGCAGTTCATCGGCTTGAGCAGATAGACCTCGCCTTCTTCAGGGGTGGTGATGGGCTGGAAGCTGTCCTTGCCGTAGTGGTCCCAGTGCCCTGAGGTCACATAGAGCTGCTTGTTGCCGATGTGCGGGGTGATGACCTGCTGATAACCGTAATGCTTCTGGATTTTCTTCAGATAGTCTTCGAGACGCAGGCGCAGGGCCGTGCCCTTCGGCAGCCAGATGGGCAGGCCTTTGCCCACCATGTCGGAGAACATGAAGAGGTCCATTTCCTTGCCGATTTTGCGGTGATCGCGCTTCTTGGCTTCTTCCAGAAGGGTCAGGTATTCGTCGAGCATGCCTTGCTTGGGGAAGGTGATGCCGTAGATGCGGGTCATCTGTTTGCGCTTTTCGTCGCCGCGCCAGTAGGCGCCGGCTATCGACGTCAGCTTGACGGCTTTGATGGGGGCGGTGTCGGGCAGGTGCGGGCCGCGGCAAAGGTCGGTGAAGTCACCTTGTGTATAGGTGGTGATGGTGCCGTCGGCCAGTTCGCTGATGAGTTCGCATTTGTAGGTTTCGCCCCGGTCGCCGAAATATTTCAGCGCGTCGGCCTTGGTGATGTCGCGGCGCTCGAGTTTCGACTTTTTCTGGAGCAACTCCTTCATTTTCTTTTCGATGGCTTCCAGGTCGCTTTCCTTGAGGATGGTGTCGCCCAGGTCCACGTCGTAGTAGAAACCGTTTTCGATGGCCGGTCCGATGCCGAACTGAACGCCCGGATACAGGGCCTGGAGCGCTTCGGCCAGCAGGTGAGAGGAGGTGTGCCAGAATGCGTGTTTCCCTTCGGCATCGTCCCATTTGTAGAGTTGCAGGGTGCAGTCGGCGGTGAGGGGAAGCGACAGGTCGCGGGTTTCTCCGTTCACGCCGGCAGCCAGACAATCGTGTGCGAGACGGGGGCTGATGCTTTCAGCCACCTGATAAGCCGTGGTTCCGGCTTCATATTGCCTGACGGAACCGTCGGGAAAAGTAACGTTGATCATGATTCGATATGTTTTTTGCTTTTTTAAGTCATTCCAAATATCCCGCAAAAGTACTCAAAATCCCGGAACTCTTGTTATCTTTGCCAAAAATAATCTCTTGGCATCAGCCCCTTCAACCGCACTCCGCTCCGATACGATGAATCTTACCGAACAGATGACCCCTCCGGCCGACGAAAAGAAGTGGTTCGTGGCCTGTGTGCCCGCCCACAAAGAGCGGAAAGTGGCCGCTCAGCTGGAGCGTTACGGACTGCAGACCTTCGTGGCTGTCCAGAGGGTGAAAAAGAAATGGAGCGACCGCATCAAGGATGGCGACCGGATGCTTTTCCCGAAGGTCGTTTTCGTGCATTGCAGCGAACAGGGCCGCCGCGAGACGTTTACCATGACGGCCGACATCAAGCACTATATGATGGACCGCACCTCGGCTGTCCGCAGGCTCCTGACGGTGCCCGAACATCAGATGATTCCCTTCATGAGGGTGGTCGGCGTGGTCCATCAGAAAGAGAACCTGGTCATCGTGGGCGACCACGTGCGTCAGGGTGACCGCATCCGCATCATGAGCGGGCCGCTCGAAGGGGTGGTGGCCGAATGCGTGGAGGTACAGAACAAAAACCGTCTGATCATCCGTCTGGGCATGCTCGGCAATCTGTTGGTCAGCGTGGACGAAGCCGAAGTATTGAAAATGCCGCAACCATGAACATCATACCTTATAAACCGTCGGACAAAGAGGAGTGGAATGCCTTCGTCAGGCAGGCCCGCAACGGCACGCTGCTCTTCGAACGCGATTATATGGACTATCACGCCGACCGCTTCGACGATGCGTCGTTGATGTTCCGCGACGACCGCGGCCGCCTCGTGGCCGTGTTGCCGGCGAACCTGTCGGATGGCGAACTCTGGTCACACCGCGGCCTGACTTACGGGGGGCTGGTCACGGGGCTGTCGGTCACGGCCTCCGACGTGCTCTCCATGGTGCAAAATCTGGTGGCATACGCCCGTCAGGCCGGTTGGAAGGCCATTCATCTCAAACCGGTTCCGACCGACTATCAGCGCGTGCCTGCCCAGGACGAGGAATATGCCCTCTGGCGTTGCGGGGCCGTGTTGGAAAGCTGTCAGCTGGCCTCGGTGGTCTGTTTGGATGAGACGCGGATCAAGCCCACGACGACCAACCGTTATTACCATACCCGTCACCGGCAAGGGCAAGACCTCCGTTTGGAGGCCGACACGCCCCTGGAGGCATACTGGCCCTTGCTCGAAGCCTCGCTCAAGGAACGTTATGGGGCCCGGCCGGTCCATGCCCTTGACGAAATCAAGCGATTGCAGGCGGCCTTTCCGCAGGCCATCCGCTGTTTTACGGTGCATCAGGTGCAGGCGCCGGGAGCGGCCGGACAGAGCGCTGAAAGCAGTCTGTTGGGCGGCGTGGTGGCCTACCTGACCGGCCGCGTGTTCCACATTCAATATTCCGCCGCCTCGCCTCAGGGGCGCGATGCCCACGCCCTGGCCTGGCTTTACCAGACGCTGATGGACCAAGCCGCCTCGGAAGGCTATGCTTTCTTCGATATGGGCACCTCCAACGAAGAAAACGGCCGCGTGCTGAACGCTTCGCTCGATTTCTGGAAGTGGTCGCTCGGCGGCCGCGGCATAACGTACAAGATGTACGTTATGCCGCTGTAAGATATGTCACAGGGAACCTGTGACATATCAGTCCTTTTTTGATTGGGGCTGCGCCCCAAACCCCCGCCGCTTCGCGGCGCCCGGCCCGTGGCCGGGGTTATGTCACAGGAACCTGTGACATATCAGTCCTTTTTTTGATTGGGGCTGCGCCCCAAACCCCCGCCGCTTCGCGGCGCCCGGCCCGTGGCCGGGGTTATGTCACAGGAACCTGTGACATATCAGTCCTTTTTTTGATTGGGGCTGCGCCCCAAACCCCCGCCGCTTCGCGGCGCCCGGCCCGTGGCCGGGGTTATGTCACAGG
>R18__coassemble_1356_pt1 | contig 35143 bp, 26 predicted proteins | sample R18__metabat2_low_PE_032 | metagenome-assembled genome bin R18
GGCCGCTGGGCGGAGCAGACGGGGGTTTCTGCGAAAAAGTGGTGTCTGCTAAGGCCGCTGGGCGGAGCAGACGGGGGTTTCTGCGAAAAAGTGGTGTCTGCTAAGGCTGCGGGCCTTAGCAGACGGGGTTTGCGGGGTCGGAGGGAATGGTTATTTTTGTGCGACGAAAGGAATACGGCAGATTATGGACATACTTCGATTGAACGGCATGCGGTTTTACGCCTATCACGGCGTTTTCGAGCAGGAACGGAAAGAGGGGCAGCCCTATGAGGTCGACGTGGAATTGCAACTCGACCTGAAAAAGTGTTGCGAGAGCGATTGTCTGGACGACGGACTGGATTACGGCGCCGTTTATCAGACGGTGGCGCGCGAGATGGCCGTGCCGTCCGATCTCATCGAGCACGTGGCGCAGCGCATTTGCGACAGCATCCGCCGCGAATACCTCACCGTGTCGCAGGTGAGAGTCAGACTGAGAAAACCCCATCCGCCCATCGCCTCAGCCTCCATCGCCAACGCCGAAGTCGAAATCATCAGATAACCCGCCAATCCCCGTGGCCCACACCCCGCCAGGTGACCTAGCGGAATGCGACCCACAAGGATGCGCCCCGCTGGCCCACACCCTGCCAGGTCCCCTGGCGGGATGTGGGCCAAAAGGATGCGACCTGCCAGCGGTGCGGGTGAACTTTTTGGAAAAGTTTTTTGATTTGAAAAACGAAAAAGTTTTCCATTTTGGAAAAGTCCGGCGGAAGGAGCGGTTGAAAAAATAACGAAAACTTTATACCGGAGGTTTGCTTTCCAAGGAAGAACCGCCTAATATTGCAGTCCCCATGAGCAGCACTGAGGTGCCGCCTGCAGAGGGATTGACGACGCATTTTTCAATCAAACAAATCATAAAAACTTTCCACGAACGACTGACCTGATTATGGAAAAAAAGACTTACTCCAAAGAGGAGATCATGCAGGCCACCCTCGATTATTTCCAGGGAGATGAACTGGCCGCAAAAGTATGGGTCAACAAGTATGCGCTGAAAGATTCTTTCGGCAACATCTACGAAAAGACCCCGGCCGACATGCACTGGCGTCTGGCCAACGAAATCGCTCGCATCGAGAGCAAGTATGCCCAGCCCATGAGCGCGCAGCAGCTCTTCGACCTGTTTGACCATTTCCGTTACATCATTCCGCAGGGAAGCCCGATGACCGGCATCGGCAACGATTTCCAGATCGCTTCGCTGTCGAACTGCTTCGTCATCGGCGAAGAACTCGAGACGTCCGACTCTTACGGTGCCATCATCAAAACCGACGAAGAGCAGATCCAGCTCATGAAGCGCCGCGGCGGCGTCGGCCACGACCTCTCGGGCATCCGTCCGAAAGGCTCGCCCGTGAAAAACGCCGCCCTGACCTCCACCGGCATCGTCCCCTTCATGGAACGTTACTCCAACAGCACGAAGGAAGTGGCGCAAGACGGCCGTCGCGGAGCCCTGATGCTCTCCATCTCCATCAAGCACCCCGATGCCGAAAGTTTCATCGACGCCAAACTGCAACAGGGCAAAATCACGAGCGCCAACGTCTCGGTGCGCGTGGACGATGCCTTCATGCAGGCCGTTGTCGACGAAAAGCCTTACGTGCAGCAGTACCCCATCTACGGCGACCGTCCCCTTTACACCAAGGAGACCGACGCCAAGGCGCTTTGGGCCAAAATCGTCCACAACGCCTGGCAGGCGGCCGAACCCGGCGTGCTCTTCTGGGACACGATTCTGCGAGAATCGGTGCCCGACTGCTATGCCGACAAAGGCTTCCGCACCATTTCGACCAACCCCTGCGGCGAAATTCCCCTTTGCCCCTATGACAGCTGCCGTCTGCTGGCCCTCAACCTCTTCTCCTATGTCAAGAATCCGTTCACGCCGGAAGCCGAATTCGATTTCGACCTCTTCCGTCAGCACGTGACCGTGGCCCAGCGCATCATGGACGACATCATCGACCTGGAAACCGAAAAGATCGACGCCATCCTGGCCAAAATCGACTCCGACCCCGAAGGCGAGTCGATCAAGCGCACCGAGCGCGAACTCTGGGAGAAAATCCGTTTCAAGACCTTGCAGGGCCGCCGCACCGGCATCGGCATCACGGCCGAAGGCGATATGCTGGCCGCCATGAACCTCCGTTACGGCAGCGACGAAGCCTGTGACCTGTCGGAAAAAGTCCATCAGACCATGGCCTTGTCGGCTTACCGCTCGTCGGTGAACCTGGCCAAGGAGCGCGGCGCCTTCGAAGTCTACGAATATGCCCGCGAAAAGGACAATCCCTTCCTGCGCCGCCTTTTCCTGGCCGATCCCCAGCTCAAGGCCGAAATGAAACAGTACGGCCGCCGCAACATCGCCTGTCTGACCATCGCCCCGACCGGCACCACCAGCCTCATGTCGCAGACCACTTCCGGCATCGAACCCGCTTTCAGCTTGATTTACAAGCGCCGCCGCAAAATCAACGACACGGAAGACGCCTCTCACTACGACTTCATCGACGAAAACGGCGAGAAATACGACGAATTCATCGTCTTCCACCACAAGTTCAAACTCTGGATGGAAGCCAACGGCTACGACACCGAAAAGAAATACACCAAAGAAGAGCAGGACGCCATCATCGCCAAGTCACCTTATTATAAGGCCACGGCACAAGATGTCGACTGGATGCAGAAGGTGAGGATGCAGGGCCGCATTCAAAAGTGGGTCGACCATTCCATCAGCGTCACCATCAACCTTCCGGCCGACGTCAGCGAAGAACTGGTCAATTCGCTCTACATCGAAGCCTGGCGCTGCGGCTGCAAGGGATGCACCATCTACCGCGACGGCTCGCGCAACAACGTGCTCGACACCAACGCCTCTTCGGCCAAAAAAGAAGACAAGAACTGCATCTGCATGGCCGAATTCGCCCCTCACCGTCCGAAAGAACTCGAAGCCGACGTGCTGCGCTTCCAGAACAACAAGGAAAAATGGGTGGCCTTCGTGGGCCTGCAGAACGGCCGTCCCTATGAAATCTTCTGCGGTATCCAGGACGACGACGAGGGCATCATGCTGCCGAAAAACGTCACCCATGGCAAGATCATCAAGGTGGTCGACGAGGAAGGCAAGCGTTATGACTTCCAGTTCTCCAACCGCCGCGGCTACAAGACTACGGTGGAAGGCCTTTCCGACAAATTCAATCCCGAATTCTGGAACTACGCCAAACTCATCAGCGGCGTGCTGCGCGCCGGTCTGCCCATCGGCCAGGTCATCAAACTGGTCAGCGGACTGGAACTCGACAGCGCCAGCATCAATACCTGGAAAAACGGTATCGAGCGCGCCCTGAGGGCCTATATGAAGGAAGGTGAGGAGGTCATCGGCGAGGTGTGCCCCCACTGCGGCGGCAAGCTCGTCAAGCAGGAGGGTTGCACCCACTGCTCCAACTGCGATTACTCCAAGTGCGGTTGATGACGCGGAAACATTTGAAAAAATCATCAAAAACGGGGGTGGATGCCCCCGTTTTTCTTATTTTTGCGCCGAAATAAACAAGACATGGACAGCAGATTCAAACGTACGACCGTCACCACCGCCCTGCCTTATGCCAACGGCCCGGTGCACATCGGTCATCTGGCGGGGGTATACGTCCCGGCCGACATTTATGTAAGGTATCTCCGGCTGAAAGGGGAAGAAGTCCTCTTCATCGGCGGAAGTGACGAACACGGCGTGCCGGTGACCATCCGCGCCCGCAAGGAAGGTATCAGCGTGCAGGAAGTGGTAGACCGTTACCATTACCTGATCAAAGACTCCTTCGAAAAGTTCGGCATATCGTTCGACGTCTACAGCCGGACCACCTCCGAAACCCATCACCGGCTGGCCAGCGACTTCTTCCGCAAACTCTACGACGAAGGCAAGTTCGTGGAGCAGGTGACGGAGCAGTTTTACGACGAGGCTACCGGCCATTTCCTGACCGACCGCAACATCCGCGGCGAATGTCCCCGCTGCCACGCCCCGGAAGCTTACGGCGACCAGTGCGAGAAGTGCGGCGCCACCCTTTCGCCCGAAGAACTCATCAATCCCTACAACGCCGAAACCGGCAACCCGCTGGTCAAGCGCCCCACCAAACACTGGTACCTGCCGCTCGACAAAGATCAGGCGTGGCTGGAGAAGTGGATTCTGGAAGACCACAAGGAGTGGCGCTCCAATGTCTACGGACAGTGCAAGTCGTGGCTCGACGGCGGACTTCACCCCCGGGCCGTCACGCGTGACCTCGACTGGGGTATCCCCGTGCCCGTGGAGGGTGCTGAAGGCAAGGTGCTCTACGTCTGGTTCGACGCCCCCATCGGCTATATTTCCAACACCAAGGAATTCTGCGACGCCCACCCCGAATACGGCACGATGGAGAAGTGGTGGAAAGACCCCGAGACCCGGCTCATCCACTTCATCGGCAAGGACAACATCGTGTTCCATTGCATCGTTTTCCCCGCCATGCTCAAGGCTGAAGGCAGCTATATCCTGCCCGACAACGTGCCGGCCAACGAGTTTCTGAACCTCGAAGATGACAAAATCTCCACCTCGCGCAATTGGGCGGTGTGGTTGCACGAATATCTGGTCGAATTCCCCGGCAAGCAGGACGTGCTGCGTTACGTGCTGACGGCCAACGCCCCGGAGACCAAAGACAACAACTTCACCTGGAGGGATTTCCAAGCCCGCAACAACAACGAACTGGTGGCCGTGTTCGGCAATTTCATCAACCGTTCGGTGGTGTTGACCCACAAGTATTTCGACGGAAAGGTCCCCGCCCCGGGCACCCTGACCGACTATGACCGGGCCACCGTGCAGGAATTCAAGGACGTCAAGAAGACGCTGGAGGAATACCTCGACGTGTTCCGCTTCCGCGACGCGCAGAAGGAAGCGATGAACCTGGCCCGCATCGGCAACAAATACCTGGCCGACACCGAGCCCTGGAAGGTTATCAAGACCGACCCCGCCCGGGTAGCCACCATCCTCAACCTCAGCCTGCAGATCGCCGCCAACCTCTCCCTCGCCTTCGAGCCGTTCCTCCCCTTCAGCGCGGAGAAACTTCGCCGGATGCTCAATATCGAAGACTTCAGATGGTCCGACCTGGGCAGCATCGACCTGCTGGCGGAAGGCCATCAGATCGCACCGGCCGAACTGCTCTTCGAAAAAATCGAAGACGCCGTCATCGAGGCCCAACTGCAGAAGTTGGAGGATACGAAAAAGGCCAACGAACAGGCCTCCTGGCAAGCTGAGGCACAGAAAGCCGACATCGCCTTTGAGGATTTCGAGAAGCTCGACATCCGCATCGGCACCATCCTCGAGGCCCGTCCGGTGCCCAAAACCAGCAAGCTGATGGAACTTCTGGTCGACGTGGGCTATGAAAAGCGGACCATCGTCTCCGGCGTGAGCGAGTCATTCAAACCCGAGGAGATGGTGGGCAAGCAGGTGCCCGTTCTGGTCAACCTGGCCCCCAGAAAGTTCCGGGGCATCGAGTCGAAAGGCATGGTGCTCTATGCCACCGACGCCGAGGGCAAGTATGTGCTGACGAAACCCGAACACGAAGTCCGTCCGGGCGAGACCCTCAGGTAATCGGTGGCCTCAAAGCGCTCTTTTTTTTGAGGTGCAGCGCGTTTTTTTTTCGAAAAAGACTTGATGGTTGGATTTTTTATTATTTTTGCACTCAGTATTCATCTTAAAAATTAAAACTATGAAGGAATTAGTTGAAAAGATCGATGCTTTGTATGCCGCTTTCAAACTCGATGCCGACAAGAACGTTGCCGGTAACAAGGCCGCCGGCGTCCGCGCCCGCAAGGCTTCTCTGGAAATCGAGAAAGCATTGAAGGAGTATCGCAAAGCTTCTGTTTGCTGAATCGCATTCCGCTGTTCAGAACAGATTTGAAAAAGTGACCGCCTCCTTCGAGAGGTTGGTCATTTTTTCTTTGAAGTGGTCCCACGTCTCAGGCCGGACACTGGCCGCTGGCGTCGGGTACCGTTCAGAAAAAAACAAAATTATGCAGGATACCGTCAAGATATTGTATGGAGGCGACAAGTACGACGCCTTCATCCCCAAGCCCTGGCTGCCCGAAGGTCAGGACGAATATTATCTGAGAAACCGTCAGGTGCGCCGCCCTGAAGGCGGATGGCGTCACCTCAGGGCCGACGAACTCGAGCGGCTGGTCCACAACAACAATACGGCCCAAAACTGGGACCAGGTGTTGGTGACCGACGTTTTCGAACCCCGTCGGCTGAAAAACAACCGCTTCTACGGCCTGGTCCGCATAGGTAAGGTCAGCACGGGTATAGCCCAATATCACGACCTCCAGCTGCGGGTCGGCATCACCAACAGCATCATTTCCAACTGCGACATCGGCGACGAAGTGGCCATCCACAACGTCCATCTCCTGTCGAACTACATCATCGGCGACCGCTGCATCCTCTTCAACATCCAGGAGATGAGCACCACCAATCACTCCAAGTTCGGCAACGGCATCGTCAAGGACGGGGAAGACCCTTCGGTGAGAATCTCCATCGACGTGATGAACGAGACCGGCACGCGCAAAATTTATCCTTTCGAAGGAATGATCACCGCCGACGCCTATCTGCAGGCCAAGTTCATCGACGATCAGGTGTTGCAGGAAAAACTGGCCCGCTTCACCCAGGACCGTTACGACAGCGCGCTGGGTTATTACGGCACCGTCGGCCACGACTGCGTCATCAAGACATCGGCCATCATCAAAGATGTCAAAATAGGCGATTCCTGTTATATAAAAGGTGCGCAGAAACTCAAGAACCTCACCATCGACTCCTCGCTCGAAGAGCCCACTCAGATAGGAGAGGGGACCATCCTCGTGAACGGCATCGTCGGCTACGGCTGCCACATTTTCTATAACGTCATCGCCGTGCGCTTCGTGATGGGCAACCACACCAACCTCAAGTACGGTTCGCGCCTCATCCACTCCTTCCTCGGCGACAACAGCACCATTTCGTGCTGCGAGGTGCTCAACAACCTGATTTTCCCCGCCCACGAACAACACCACAACAACTCGTTCCTCGTGGCTTCGGTGTTGATGGGTCAGACCAACATCGCGGCGGGCGCCACGATCGGCAGCAACCACAACAGCCGCACCAACGACAACGAAATACAGGCGGGCCGCGGTTTCTGGCCGGGTCTGTGCACCAGTTTGAAACATTCTTGCCGCTTTGCTTCGTTCACCCTTTTGAGCAAGGCCGACTATCCGGCCGAAATGAACATCCCCCTGCCGTTCGCCTTGGTCAACAACAACGTGAGCCGCAACGAACTGGAGGTGGTGCCCGCCTTTTGGTGGATGTATGACATGTATGCCCTGGCGCGCAACGCCTGGAAATACAAGAAACGCGACACGCGCGTACGCCGCCTGCAACACATTGAATTCGACGCCTATGCCCCCGATTCGATGGAAGAAGTCATCGAAGGTCGCAAACTCCTGGAGGTCTGGACGGCCGACGCCTGGTTCAGAAAACAGGGGCGGAATCCGGAGGATATACCTTATTATGACCGGCGGAAGAAAGGGTGTGACATCCTCAACGGCGATGCCGCCGCGGCCGACGCGCTGGACGTCTTGGGCGTCAATATGGAAAAAGGCAAACGGAAGGTGCGCATCCTGAAAGTGCGTCAGGCTTACCATGCCTACGGCGACATGCTGGTTTATTATGCCATGCGCAATGTGCTGACATACATGAACAACAATCCGTCGGCCACGTTCAAGACCTTCAACACCCTTTTCCACGACAAGCGTCAGCGCGAGTGGGCCAATCTGGGCGGACAGCTCATGCAGATGAGTGATCTGGAAACCCTGATGACCGACATCCGCAACGGCATCCTCACCTCCTGGGACGCCGTCCATCACCGCTACGACGAAATCTGGACGAAATACGCTTTCGACAAGCTCCACCACGCCTACCTGTCGCTCTGCTATCTGCTGGAGGCGGATCCGCAGGAGGGGCTCACCGAGGCGCAGTGGAAAGCAATGCTCGACAGGGTGCAGGACATCCAGCAATTCGTCTCGGACCAGGTCTACGCTTCGCGCAAGAAAGATTACGAAAACATTTACCGTCAAGCCACTTACCGTAATGAGGCTGAAATGCTGGCGGCCATCGGCCCGCTGGAGGAAAACAGTTTCATTCAGCAGGTGCGCGACGACACCGAAACATTCAAGGCTGAAATCAGCCGACTTTACAACCGTTTTTAATGATTGGCTTATGAATCTGAAAGACAACAAGTATGCCCGGTATGCACTGGTGCGTGAAATGATGGATACCGTCAATGCCGTCAAGGCGTTTGACCCTGCCCAAACCCAAAAAATCGCCGAAGCGCTCAAGGCTTCCGGAAAACTCTATTTCACGGGCGAAGGCTCCAGCCGTATTTTCCCGGCCAAAAACGCCATGCGCAAGGCCAAACGCTGGGGGCTCGACCTGAACATCCAGACCGACGGTTCGCGTCAGTCGTATGAATATGACCTGTCGAAATACACCGTCTGCTGCGCCTCGAATTCGGGCCGTACGCGCGAGGTGGTCCTGCTGGCCAAGAAACTCACCGACGCTGGCAAGAAGGACGTTTTCGGCCTGACGGCCTGCGACGGCACCCTGTTGGCGGAGCACTGCGCTGAGAGTTGGGTGCTGAAATGCGGCTGGGAACAGGCCGTGGCTGCGACCAAAAGCGTCGTCGAGCAGACCCTGTTCAACGAGTCGATTCTCTGGAATTTCGCCGGCATGGATTGCACGAAGGCGCTCAAGGCACTGCCCGAGGCGCTGGAGCAGGCCCTTACCCTCGAGATTCCGGCCTGGATTCCCGAGTATGTGAAGAACGCCGAAACCATTTATTTCTCGGGCTACAATGATGGCGTGGCCGAAGAGCTGACGTTGAAGACCAACGAAATCACCCGTCGCAAGAGCGATTTTCTGGAGGGAACCTATGCCGTTCACGGTATTGAAGAAGTGATGCACGCCAACGACATCGTGTTCGTCATCGACCCCATCGAGTCGGAAATCGATAAATTCCAGGAAGTGCTTGAAAAAGGTGTCGGTTGCAAGGTGGTGGCTCTGAGCACCCATCCGACCCCCTTCACCACCATTATCGTGCCGGATTGCGGCGAGTTCCAGCCCTACGCTTATCTCTGCGCCGGGTGGAATCTGCTGGTGGAAATCGGCATCGCCACGGGCATCGACCTCGACAAGCCCGACCGCGCCCGCAAAGTCGGCAACGAACTGATCGTGAAGTAAGCTTTGATCACCATAGCTCGAAGAGGATGACCCTGAACCGGTCATCCTCTTTTTTTTTGATTCTTTTTCGAAAAAAAGTGGGGAAAAGTGTTGCAAAGTGGGGGAAAGGGTTCTATATTTGTCGGGTGAAACGGACTCCTTTTTTGCGGCCCGTTTCAGACCCTGTTTCAGACCGTATGAGATTCCAAGGAAATTTCCCCGCCAAGACCGACCGGAAGAACCGCGTGTTCCTCCCGGCTCAGTTCCGCCGTGTGCTGGCCTCAGCGGCCGCCAACGCGGCAGCGGACGCGGCGAATACGGCAGCGGACGCGGCGAACGGGGCGGCGGGTGCCGGGACGGGCGTGGCGGAAGCGTCTGAAATGCTGCTCTATATCCGGAAAGATGTTTTCCAGGATTGTCTGGTGCTTTATCCCGAGGAGGTTTGGGAAAACGAACTGGCCCGCTTGCGCAGCCGCCTGAACAAATGGATTCCGCAACAGCAGAACGAATACCGTCAGTTCCTGCTCGATGCCGAAACGGTCAGCGTCGACGCCAACGGGCGCATCTTGCTGCCCCAACGGCTCATCGACAAAATCGGTCTGACGCCGGAAGTCCGCTTCCTCGGTGTCGATGATACCATCGAAATCTGGCCCAAACAGGCCTTGGAGACTCCGCTGGTCGAAGAAGAGGAATTCGGCCGGCTCATACAGGAAATCATGAAGTGACGGATATGGATTGCGCGAAACCGACAGATCAGCTCCCTTACCACATTCCGGCACTGCTGGGCGAAACCCTCGACGGCTTGAACATCCGACCCGACGGGGTCTATGTGGACGCCACGTTCGGAGGAGGCGGACACTCCAGGGCCCTGCTTGAACGCTTGGGGCCGGGCGGCCGACTCTATGCCTTCGACCAGGATGAAGACGTTTTCCGCAATATCCCGCCCGACGACCGGCTGGTTTTTGTCCACAGCAATTTTCGCTATCTGGCGAATTTTTTGCGTTTTCATGGGGTGGATTCAGTGGACGGCGTCCTGGCCGACCTGGGGGTCTCTTCCCACCACTTCGACGACGCCTCCAGAGGCTTTTCATTCCGCTTCGACGGCGCCCTTGACATGCGCATGAACCGACGCGGCGGACGCAGTGCCGCGGAGCTCCTGGCCGAAGAAAGCGAGGAGGGGCTGACCCGGATTTTCAAGATTTACGGCGAATTGCCCCAAGCCCGCCGAATGGCGCAGCTCATCGTCAAAGCCCGGGCGCTTCAGCCCGTCGACACCATAGCCCGCCTGCGCGAGGTGCTTGACCCCGCCGTTGGGCGCGACAAGGAAAAGAAAGACCTGGCGAAGGCCTTCCAAGCGCTCCGCATAGAAGTCAACCACGAAATGCAGGCCCTCGAGCAGCTGCTCCGCCAGTCGCTCGCCTTCCTCAAACCCGGCGGCCGTCTGGCCGTCATCAGTTACCACTCGCTTGAAGACCGTCTGGTGAAGAATTTCATGCGCTCGGGCAATTTCGAAGGCGTTGTGGAGCAGGACTTTTACGGCAACCGCCTCTCGCCCGTCAGACCGGTCAACAACCGCATCATCGTGCCCGGCGACGAAGAGATCCAACGTAACCCCCGTTCGCGCAGCGCCAAACTGCGGGTGGCGGAAAAATTGTAAGACCATGGCAGAAAGAAAAGACCATCCGACGGCCGAAAAGAAAAAATGGTCCTTTTTCCGGATCATCGACGGCAGTTTCCTGGGCGGCGACCTGCTGCGCGGGCAGTACAAACTGATGTTTCTGACGGTGGCCCTGATGCTGGTCTACATAGCCAACCACTATGTCATGCAGCAGAAACTCACCCGCATCGACCACCTCAAGAAGGAGCTCGAGGAGGTCCGTTACGAGGCCTTGCTGCAGCAGTCGTATCTGATGCGGGAAAGCCGCCAGTCGCACATCGAAGAATTGGTCAAGGAAAGAGGCCTCGACGTAGAGGTGGCCGCCCAGCCCCCTTATTCGCTCGAAGTCAAACCCGAACGCCGCGGCTGGAAATGAAATACGGAACGCTGCGGATGGAAACAAGAAGGAAACGTCAAGAAAGGAAATAAGCACTGAACGACATGGCAGGAAACAAGGATTATTTGAAATCGATGAGGGGACGCTACTGGCTGGTGGCCGCCCTGATGATCGTCGTGGCGCTCATCGGCATCTTCGTCTCGGCGTTCCGCATCCAGGTCGTCGAGCGCTCGGCGTGGCAGAAATGGAAAGAAAAACAGTCGCGTGACAGCATCACGGTGCCCGCCCTGCGCGGCAACATCTTCTCGGCCGACGGGGCGCTGATGGCCACCTCCATGCCCACCTATCTGCTTTACATCGATTTCAAGGCCTATACGGGCAACGGAAAGATGAAGCCCGACCGACTCGACTCGGCCAAAAAGCACTATACGGATACGCTGGAGAAATACGTGAAACCCCTGAGTGAAGCCCTGGCTTCCTGCCTGAAGGAAAAAACGGCGAAGGCTTACGAAGAAGAAATCAGACAAGGTTTCAAAATGGGCCGGCGCAACTACCGCCTGACGCGCAACAGGATCGATTATCTGACCTATCAGCAGATCAAGACCTTCCCGTTTTTCAACAAGGGGCGCAACGTCAGCGGCCTGCACGAGAAGGAGTTCCCGGAGCGGAAGATGATTTTCGGCTCGCTGGCCTCGAGCACCGTGGGTTTCGTCAATGCTGAAACCGGTCGGGGCAGTTACGGCCTGGAACTGGCTTACGACTCGCTGCTCAGGGGTGAAACGGGGCTTTCTACCCGTCGCAAGGTGGGCGGCAAGTTCATGAACGTGGTGACCGAGCCCCCGATCGACGGCTGCGACCTGTACACGACCATCGACCTGCCGGTTCAGGACATCGTGGAAAAATCGCTCCGCGAAGCCATCGACAAGCACCAGCCGCAGTATGCGACGGCCGTGCTGATGGAAGTGTCGACGGGCCGCATCAAGGCCATCTGCAACCTGGAGCGCATGCCTTCCGGTGTGTATGCCGAAAACCAGAACATCGCCCTGTTCGACCGCAGTGAGCCGGGTTCCACCTTCAAGACCGTGTCGATGATGGCTGCTTTGGAAGAAGGCCGGGTCAAACCGACCGACAAGGTCGACGCGCGCAACGATGTCAAGATGATGTACGGCCGGGCGATGAGAGACGATCACAGGTGTGGCGTCATCACGGCCTTCGGCGTCATCCACCAGTCATCGAACATCGGTATGGCCACGCTGGTCGACGAAGGCTTCCGCCACGGAGCGGATGCCCGCGTCTTCGTTGACCGCATTTACCAAATGGGTTTCCAAAACGACATGCATCTGGAGATTCCCCACGCCGCCGTGCCGGTCATACCGCATCCCGATACCCCGGGACGCTATTGGGCCAAGACCGACCTGCCCTGGCTCTCGATCGGTTACGTGTCGGCCATTCCGCCCATATACACCCTTTCCTACTACAACGCCATCGCCAACGACGGTTGCTATCTGCGTCCCTATTTCGTCGACCGCGTCCAGCGGGGCGATGAGGTCATCAAGCGCTTCGAGCCGACGGTGCTGAACAAAAAAATCTGTTCGGACAGCACGCTGGCGATCATTCATATGATGCTTGATTCAGTGCCCGTCATGGGCACCGCCAGAAAAGCCCACAGCGACGTGGTCTCCTTCGCCGGCAAGACGGGCACGGCCGTGATCGGTTACGCCGGCGGTGAACGTTACCATCAGGCGTCGTTCTGCGGCTATTTCCCGGCCGATCAGCCGGAATACAGTTGCATTGTCGTCGTGCGCCGTCCCAAAAACGGCTACAGCGGCGGCACGGTGGCCGCCCCGGTCTTCAAACGCATCGCCGAACAGGTCTATGCCCGGGAGCACCAGCGTGAAACCACCGATCTGCTGCGTCCCGATGAAGAAGAGCAGGAGGCCGGATCGAAGCCCGCTCCTGAGGCCGAAGCGGCCGTCCGCGACTTCCAGCCCGGAGAGGTGCCCGACGTGACGGGACTCGGCCTGCGTGACGCCATCACCCTGCTCGAAGAGGCCCATCTCAATGTTTATCCCACCGGTCACGGAAAGGTCCGCTCGCAGACGCCCAAGGCGGGCTCGAAGTGCCGGGAGGGTCAGACCGTAGAAATCAGATTACGATAAAAAACGCCATACTCAAATGAAACTTTCATCGCTCCTTCAGGAAGTCGCCGTACTTGAAACCGCCGGTGCGGACATCGCCCGGGCGGAAGTGACCGACATCTGTTTCGATTCGCGCAAGGCGGCGCCGGGCCTGCTTTTCGTGGCCCAGCGCGGCACCAAGGTCGACGCCCACGATTTCATTCCCGCTGTCGTGGCGGCCGGAGTCACGGTCGTGGTGTGCGAGGCTTTTCCCGCTGAAATTTCTCCCGCGGTGACCTACTTGAAGGTGACCGACAGCAATCTGGCCCTCGGACAGCTCTGTTCAGCCTTCTTCGGCCATCCGTCGCGGCAGATGAAGCTCGTCGGCGTGACGGGCACCAACGGCAAGACCACCATCGCCACCCTGCTCTACAACCTCTTCCGCGCCTTGGGTTACCGCGCCGGCCTGCTCTCGACGGTGTGCAACTACATCGACGGCGAGCGCGTCAACGCCACCCACACCACCCCCGACGCCTACGCCATCCAGTCGCTGATGGCCCGGATGGTGGCCAAGGGCTGCACCCACGTCTTCATGGAAGTGAGCAGCCATTCGGCCGCGCAGAACCGCATCGCCGGCCTCGATTTCGACGGCGCCCTCTTCACCAACCTGACCCACGACCACCTCGATTACCACAAAACGGTCGACGCTTATCTGAAAGCCAAGCAATCGTTTTTCAACGCCTTGAAACCCGAAGCCTTCGCCCTGACCAATGCCGACGACCGCAACGGGGCGGTGATGTTGCAGAACACCCGCGCCCGCAAATATTTCTACAGCACCCGCACGCTGGCCGATTTCCGGGCCCGGATCATCGAAATGCAGCTCGAAGGCATGCAGCTCGACTTCGACGGCCGGGAAATCTTCGTGCAGTTCCTCGGCCGCTTCAACGTGTCCAACCTGCTGGCCGTTTACGGGGCGGCGCTGCTGCTGGGTGAGCCCCGCGAAGAGGTGCTGCGCCTGCTGACGACCCTGCGTCCGGTCTCCGGCCGTCTGGAATATCTCCGTTCGCCCGCCGGATTCGTCTGTCTGGTCGACTATGCCCACACGCCCGACGCCCTCCACAACGTGCTCGATACGCTCAGCCAGCTCAAGGCGCCCCGCATCATCACCGTGGCGGGTTGCGGCGGCAACCGCGACCGGACCAAGCGCCCCGAAATGGGCGCGGAAGTGGCCCGTTCGAGCGACATTGCCATCCTGACCTCCGACAATCCCCGCTTCGAAGAACCGCAGGACATCCTCAATGAGATGTATGCCGGCGTCCCCGACAGCCAGCGCAAAAAAGTACTCTGCATCCTCGACCGCCGCGAGGCCATCCGTACGGCCATCAAGATGGCGGACAAAGGTGACCTGGTGCTCGTGGCCGGCAAGGGACACGAAGACTACCAGGAAATCCGCGGCGTGAAACATCATTTCGACGACAAGGAGGTCATCGCCGAGGCCTTCCGCGATTTTTGCCAATCCTGATTTGTTCAAGCCGTCATGCTCAACGCTTTTTTCGAATATCTGCAAAGCATCAACATGCCCGGCGCGGGTGTGTTTACCTACGTGTCGTTCCGGGCCATTTTCGCCCTGGTCATCTCCATCATCGTCACGGTGTGGTCAGGCAAACATTTCATCGAACTGATGCACCGGAAACATATTTCCGAAACCCAGCGCGACGAAGTGCTCGACCCGTTCGGCAAAGACAAGAAGGGGGTGCCCACCATGGGCGGCTTCATCATCATCGTCGGCATTTTGCTGCCCTGCCTTTTGGTGGGCCGGCTCGACAACGTCTATATGCGACTGATGCTCGTCACGACCGTGCTGATGGGCCTGCTGGGCTTCGCCGACGACTACATCAAGACCTTCCTTCACCGCAAGGACGGCCTCAACGGCTGGGTGAAGATAGCCGGGCAGGTGCTCCTGGGGCTCATCGTGGCCCTGACGCTCCGTTACAGCCCCGAAGTGGTGATGAACGAAAAAGTCGACATCGTCATCGAAGACAACACCGAAGTGGTGGTGAAAAGCCCCGACGTGAAATCCACCCGGACCACCATCCCCTTCGTCAAAAACCACAACCTCAACTACGCCGATTTCTTCGGTTTTCTCGGTGAAAAGGGCAAATATCAGGCCGGCTGGATATTCTTCGTCATCCTCACGGTCTTCGTGGTGACCGCCGTGTCGAACGGCTCCAACCTCAACGACGGCATGGACGGGATGGCGGCCGGCAATTCGGCCATCATCGCCTTCACCCTGGGCTTGCTGGCCTATGTCTCCAGCAACGTCGTGGCCGCCGATTACTTCGACCTGATGTATATTCCCGGGTCGCAGGAACTGGTGGTCTTCCTCTGCGCCTTCGTAGGTGCGTTGGTCGGTTTCCTGTGGTACAATTCCTATCCGGCCGAAATCTTCATGGGCGACACGGGCAGCCTGACCATCGGCGGCATCATCGCCGTGGCGGCCCTTTGCATCCACAAGGAACTGCTGATTCCGATGCTTTGCGGCGTCTTCCTCGTGGAGAGCCTGTCGGTCATCTGCCAGCGTTTCTGCTACAAAATGGGCAAACGCCGCGGCCGCCACAGCCGCATCTGGAAGCGGACCCCCATCCACGACCATTTCCGCACCTCGATGGCCGACGTCTTGCGCGCTGACCCGACGAGCACGGTGCGCTTCAAAGGCAACGATGCCAAACTTCATTTCGAAACCAAAATCACGCTGCGCTTCTGGATCATCAGCATCGGACTGGCGGCGTTGACCATACTGACCTTGAAAATCAGATAAACATGAAAAAGATGGTGATATTGGGCGCCGGAGAGAGCGGCGCCGGCGCTGCGGTGCTGGCCTTGAAAGAGGGCTACGACGTCTTGGTGAGCGATTCGGGCAAAATCAAGGAGCCTTACAAGCAGATGCTCGACGCCCGCGGCATCGAGTGGGAGGAAGGCCGTCATTCGATGGACCGCATCCTCGCGGCCGACGAGGTGGTCAAGAGTCCGGGCATCCCCGACAAGGCCCCGGTCATCCAGGCCATCAAGGAAAAACAGATTCCCATCATCTCCGAAATAGAACTGGCCGGCCGTTACACCGACGCCAAGATGATCTGCATCACCGGCAGCAACGGCAAGACGACCACCACCATGCTGACCTGGCACATCCTGCGCCAAGGCGGTCTGGACGTCGGACTGGCCGGCAACGTGGGCAAGAGCCTGGCCCTCCAGGTGGCCGAAGATCCCCACGACGTCTACGTCATCGAACTGAGCAGTTTCCAGCTCGACTACATGTTCCGCTTCAAGGCCGACGTGGCCGTGTTGCTGAACATCACCCCCGACCACCTCGACCGCTATCACTACAATTTTCAGGAATACGTCGACGCGAAGTTCCGCATCGTGCAGAACCAGACGGGCGACGATGCCTTCGTCTACTGGAACGACGACCCGGTCATCCGCCGCGAACTCCAGCTTCATGACGCCGACATCAAGGCGGTCCGCTATCCCTTCTCGCTGGAGAAAGGAAAGGGTATCAAGGCTTTCCTCGAGCAGAATGTGTTGGTGGTCGACACCGACGACGAAACCTTCGAAATGGCCCGCGAAGAGATTGCCTTGCAGGGCACGCACAACCTCTACAACACGATGGCTTCGGCCCTGTCGGCCAACCTGGCCCGGATACGCAAGAGCGATATCCGCGAGGCGCTGAAAGACTTCAAGGGGGTGGAACACCGCCTGGAAGCGGCCGGGCAGGTCGACGGCGTGACCTACATCAACGACTCGAAGGCGACCAACGTCAATTCGTGCTGGTATGCGCTGGAGTCGATGAAGACCCCGGTGGTGCTCATCTTGGGCGGCACCGACAAAGGCAACGATTACAGCGAAATCGAGCAACTGGTCAGCGACAAGGTCCACGCCCTGGTCTTCCTCGGCGTCGACAACGCCAAGCTGCACGCTTTCTTCGACGGCAAAGTCTCCGACATCCGCGACGCCCGTTCGATGGCGGAAGCCGTGCAGGCGGCCAGGGAGATGGCCCGCGAAGGCGACACGGTGCTCCTGTCGCCCTGCTGCGCCAGTTTCGACCTGTTCAAAAATTACGAAGACCGCGGCGAGCAGTTCAAGGCCGAGGTCGCGAAACTCTGATTCAATACCGCCGCTGAGATGGACGTATTCTTACACAGGATTTTCAAAGGTGACCGCATCATCTGGATGGTGATGGCGGGCCTTTGCTGCATCAGCCTCATCGAGGTCTTCAGTGCCCTCGGCGCCGATTCGTTCCGGGCGGGCAGTCATTTCATGCCCATCATCAAACACGGCGTCATCCTTCTGGCGGGCGTGGTGATGACCATAGCGCTGCACAATTTCGACTACAAGAAGACGCTTTGGATCCTTTATCCGATGTTGCTGGCGTCCGTCATCCTGCTCATCCTCACCCTGATCACCGGCAAGGATGACAACGAAGCCCAGCGTTGGCTCAATGTCTTCGGCTTCCAGTTCCAGCCGTCCGAACTGGCCAAGGCCACCATGGTGCTGTTCGCGGCCTGGAAACTGGGTTTTGCCCGTCCCAAGGGCGAGGAAGCCATGGACAAGGCCTTCTGGGAAGTGCTCATCCTGACGGGCATCTTTGCCGCGCTCATCGTCACGCAGAACATGTCGACGGCCCTGATCATCTGCGTCTTTTCTTATCTGATGATGTTCATCGCCGGCGTGTCCCGGCAAAAGATGATCCGCCTGACCATCGTGGTGGCGGTGGTCGGAGCCGTGCTGCTTGTCCTGCTCATCTCGATTCCCAAAATCGAAGGCGTCGACCGTTGGGCCACCTGGCACCACCGTCTGACCACTTCGTCGGTGAGCGTGCGTGACCCGCAGTATGCCATCACCGACGAGAACATGCAGCAGCATTACGCCAAAATCGCCATTTCCGAAGGCTTGGGCCTGGGCGTGTTTCCCGGCAACAGTTCGCAGCGCGACTTTCTGCCCGAAGCCTTCAACGATTTCATCTACGCCATCATCATCGAAGACATGGGGTGGATAGGCCTGTTCCTGGTGCCTTTCCTCTACATCATCCTCTTGATCCGCTGCGCCGTCCTGGCCAGCAAGTGCCGGCGGCCCGTGCCGACGCTTTTGATCTTGGGCCCGGCGCTGCTCATCGGCATGCAGGCCTTTATCAATATGGGGGTCGCCGTAGGTTTGCTGCCCGTCACCGGACAGCCCTTGCCGCTCATCAGCAAGGGCGGCACCTCGCAACTGGTCACCTGCTTCTATTTCGCCTTGATTCTGAGCGTGAGCCGTTTCAATGAGGCCCTCGACGAGCAGGAAGTCCTGGCGCAGGAGGCGGCCGAAGACGCAGCCCTCGAAGCGGCTGCCCGTGAAGAAGCTTTGCAGCAGATGGCCGAAAGCCACGCCGCCCAGCAGGAAATGGATACGGAAGATTATGCCTCCATGGCTGAATAAAACATAATAACGATATGAAACAGAACGCAAACGACAGCAACAGACCCGCCCGGTTCATCGTATCGGGGGGCGGCACGGGCGGCCACATTTTCCCCGCCATTTCGATTGCCAATGCCCTGAAGGAAGCTTTGCCCGACGCGGACATCCTCTTCGTCGGCGCTGAGAACCGCATGGAGATGGAACGGGTGCCGAAGGCCGGCTACCGCATTGTGGGCCTGCCCATTTCGGGCTTCGACAGGAAACATCTGCTGAAAAACGTCGTTACGCTCTTCCGCGCCGCCCAGAGCACCCTCAAGGCCCGTCGCATCGTGCGCGAATTCCGCCCGGATGTGGCCATCGGCGTAGGCGGCTATGCCAGCGGACCGTTGCTCAAGGCCGCCGCCTCGATGGGCGTGCCGACCCTTTTGCAGGAACAGAATTCTTTCGCCGGCGTGACCAACCGCTTGCTCTCGGGCAAGGCCGACCGCATCTGCACGGCCTATTCGGGTATGGAACGTTTCTTCCCCGCGGACAAGATCTTGCTGACGGGCAACCCCGTCCGTCAGGATTTGCTGCGTCCCGTGGACCGGGCGGAGGCATTGGCCCACTTCGGACTGGAGGAAGGTCGTCTCGTGCTGCTCAGCGTGGGCGGCAGCCTGGGTGCCGGCACCCTCAACAAGAGCCTGCTCCAGGCCGTCGACGCTTTGGAGGCTTCCGGCTTGCAGGTCATCTGGCAGACGGGCCGCTATTATTACAAAGGCATCATCGAGGCTTTGAACGGCCGGACGCTCAAGCGGGTCCACGTGATGGAATTCGTCGACAGGATGGACCTGGCCTATGCCGTGGCCGACCTGGTCATCTCCAGGGCCGGAGCCGGCACCATCTCCGAACTCTGCCTCCTGGGCAAGGCGGTCATCCTGGTGCCTTCGCCCAACGTGGCCGAAGACCATCAGACCAAGAACGCCCTGGCCCTCTCCGACGTCGGCGCCGCGCTGATGATTCCCGATGCCGATGCCGAAGAAAAACTCGTGCCCACGGCGCTGGCATTGCTGGGTGAGCCTGACCTGCAAAAGGAAGGTCAAAGCGAAAAACGCTCCGCCCTCTCGAAGAACATCCTGAAACTGGCCCAGCACGATTCGGCCGCCCGGATCGCCGCGGAAGTCATCAAACTGAGCAAGTCATGAACATCAAGCAAGTATATTTCATCGGCATCGGGGGCATCGGCATGAGCAACCTGGCCCGTTATTTCAAGGCCAAGGGACGCGCCGTGGCCGGTTATGACCGCACGCCCTCGCCCCTGACCCGCGCCCTGGAGGCCGAAGGGATGCAAATCCATTACGAAGACGACGTGCGGCAGATACCCGCGGCGTTTCTCGATACGACGACCACGCTGGTGGTGCGCACGCCGGCCGTTCCTGCCTCTCACAGCGAACTCTGTCATTTTCAAGCCCGGGGCTTCACCGTGATGAAACGCGCCGAGGTCTTGGGCGAAATTTCCCGCGAAGGACGCGCGCTCTGCGTGTCGGGCACCCACGGCAAGACCACCACGTCGACCCTTTTGGCCCATCTGCTGACCGTCTCGGGCAAGGGATGCAACGCCTTCCTCGGCGGCATTTCCAAAAACTATGGCACCAATCTGCTGCTCGATGACCACAGCGACCTGGCGGTGTTCGAGGCCGACGAATACGACCGCAGTTTCCATCACCTGAGCCCGTGGATGGCGGTGGTGACGGCCGTCGATGCCGACCACCTCGACATCTACGGCACCCACGAGGCCTACATCGAATCGTTCGCCCATTTCACCGAACTCATCCGTGAAGGGGGTGCGCTGGTCATGAAATACGGGCTGGCGCTGCGTCCGCGCACAGGCAAGGGGGTCAGCTGCTATACCTATGCCGCTTCGGTGACTTCGCCCCGGGCCGCCCTGGCCGATTTTTACAGCGACAACGTGACGGTGCGTGACGCCCGTCTCTTCTTTGATTTCCACTATCCGGCCGTCAAGGGCTGCCCCGCCGGGGTCATCCGCGGAGTGGAACTGGGCGTGCCGATGATGATTCACGTGGAGAACGCCACGGCCGCCATGGCCATCGGTCTGCTCAACGGCCTGACGCCCGACGAACTGGCCGAAGGTGTCCGGTCGTTCCAAGGCAACCTCCGCCGCTTTGATTTCCAGGTCAGAAAGCCGGGCTTCCTGTTTGTGGACGACTATGCCCACCACCCCGACGAACTCAAGGCCAGCATCGCCTCGCTCAGGATGCTTTGCCCCGACCGCCGGCTCACGGGCGTCTTCCAGCCCCATCTCTATACCCGAACCCGCGATTTCGCCGCGGAATTCGCCGCCGCCCTCTCAGCACTCGACGAGGTCATTCTGCTCGACATCTATCCCGCCCGCGAACTGCCCATCGAAGGGGTGACGTCGCAGCTGATTTTCGATCGGATCACCTCGCCGGCCAAGTCGATGTCGACGCTCGACGACATCGTCGCCTTGTTGAAGACCAAGCAGCCCGAGGTATTGATGACTTTGGGCGCCGGCAACATAGACCGCATCGTTCCCCTGCTCAAGGCTGAATTCGAAAAATGAACAAGAAACGCACCGTCCGAATCTGCACCCTGGCCGTGGCCGTCCTGCTGCTGGCTTATATCCTTTTGGCCGCTGTCCTTTACCGTCCCGCGGCCGATGCCCGCCTTTTTGAGACGCTGACCGTCGAGATCAAGGACAGCACCGACCATCCCTTGGTGGCTGCGGCCGAAATCAGGCAGCTGCTGCGCGATGGGGGCATCGATCTGAAAGGAAAGACCCGAAGCGAGGTGATGCTCGACTCCATCGAGCGTCTGGCCGAGCGCCACAGCCTGGTCAGGGAAGCGCAGTGCTGCATGCTGCCTTCGGGCAAGGTCAGGCTGGCCGTATGGCAACGGGTGCCCGTGTTGCGGGTGTTGCCCTCGTCGGGCGAACGCTTCTTCCTCGACGGTGACGGACAAGTCATCCACATCAGCCGGCGCCACGGCGTCGTCTATCCGATGGACATCCCCGTGGTGACGGGTCGCGTTTCCGAGCGCGACACCTTGCAGCTGGAAGCGCTTTTCCATCTGACGCATTTCCTGCAGGAGAACGAGTGGTGGCGTCATATGGTGCAGGAACTCGAGGTCGACGCGGTGGGACGCTGGATCATCCATCCGGCCGAGGGCAATTTCGAAATCTGTCTGGGCCGGCCCGAAGACCTGCCCTTCAAGTTCGGCGCCCTGCGCAGTTTCTACAGGGAAGTCTATCCCCTGACCGGCCCCGACTATTATGCCCGGCTGAACCTGGAGTTCAAAGACCAGCTGCTGGCCGTCAAGCGTAAGCCAAGTAAATGAAAATCAATAAGATAAAGATATGAAACAGACAGACGCAGCTTATGTGGCAGCCATCGACCTGGGCAGTTCGTGCCTGAGGGGCTGCATCGGTTACAAAACCGGCGATGTCTTGCACGTGGTGGCCACCGCGAGCAGACCCGTCGGCGAGGAAATCCGCCGGGGCATGGTGTGCAACGTGCGCAATCTTTCCGTGCTTTTGACCGACCTCATCCGGGAATTGGAAGAAAACCCCGTCTGCCCCTGCCGGGTGAGCGAGGTGACGGTGTCGGTCAACGCCGGCTCGATGCGGACCGTCGCCGTCAGCGCCACCGATGCGCTTCAGGGTACGGAAGAAGTGACCGAAAACACCCTGGAAGACCTGGAGGCGACGTGTGAAAGCAAGACGCCGGAATCGAAGGCGTTGTTTTTCTCTTATCTGCAGGAATATCTCGTCAACGGTTACAGCAGCCGCTCGCCCATCGGCGAAAAACCCCGTCAGCTGGAGGCCCGTTACAAACTGGTGGTCGGCCGGGAGGAAATCCTCAACAACCTGAAAGAACTCTTCGAGGGGTCGAAGACCGACTTCAGAATGTGTCCGGGCGCCTTGGCCTGCGCACAGGGCTTCATTCCCGCCGAGCAGCGCAACCGCGGCACCGTCGTCGTCGATTTCGGCGCCGAAACCACCACCGTCTGTGTCATCAAAAACGATATTGTGCGCCACCTTACGGTCTTGCCCGTGGGCGGTCAGAGCATCACGACCGACCTGATGCCCATTTTCCAACTCTTCCAGGAAGCGGAAAACGAGAAAACCGCACGCGGTTCAGCCCTTCATTTCACGGCTTGGAGGAACGGTCTCGGACCGGCCTGGTATGAAGAAGGGCAGGAACTTGACGCCCGTGACAAGGATGTCAACGAGACCATCGTGGCCCGCATCGAGGAAATCGTGGAAAACGTGGACCATCAGATCAAAGCGTCCAACATCAGCTATCCGGGCATGACGCTTTGGCTTTTCGGCGGTGCCTCCCGTCTGAGCGGCCTGGAAGAATTGCTCTCGAAGCGCACGGAACTGAAAGTCATCCGTCCTTCGTTGACTTCGGGCAATGTCATGACCGACGGTCAGTTGGTCTTGGACGATGCTTTCCTGCAGTGCGTGGGCCTGCTGAGCGTGGGCGTGCCCGGCGGATGCGAAGCCTTGGACGCCGAAGAAGAACCCGTGGCCGCCGCAGAAGCTGAACCGACGCCGGTCGAAGAAGCGCCGACGGAGCGCGAGGACGATGAAGACGATCCTTCGGCCAAGGGCTTCCTGCATTTCCTGGGTTTCGGCCGAAAATCCCATCACGGGCACACGGAAACGTCTGAACCTACGCCTGAACCTGAACCCGTACAGCCCCGGCCGGCCGAGCCTGCGGCTTCGCAGCCGACCCGTCCCGCGCCGAAGAAAAAACAGAAAAAAGAAGGTGAAAACTGGGCCGCTTCGCTCTTCGACTCCCTCGAGGAAAAATACAAAGACGCTTAAAACAAACCGATGCCATGCAAGACGAACTCATCAAATTCGCAGATATGACCCAGCAGGAGATCTCCAACATCAAGGTGATCGGCGTGGGCGGCGGCGGTGGAAACGCCGTGAACAATATGTACAACCAGGGCATTTTCAACGTGACCTACCTGATATGCAACACCGACAACCAGGTGCTCCGTTCTTCGCCCATACCCTATAAGCTGCAACTGGGGCCCAAGACCACCAAGGGATTGGGCGCCGGCAACGACCCGAAGCTGGCCGCGGAGGCGGCCCGGGAGAGCGAGGCGGAGATCCGCGCGGCGTTCGGCAGCCAGACCAACATGGTGTTCGTGACGGCCGGTATGGGCGGCGGCACCGGCACGGGTGCGGCGCCGGTCATCGCCGGTTATGCCCGTGACATGGGCATCCTGACGGTGGGCATCGTGACCATTCCCTTCAGCTGGGAAGGCAACATCAAGATCAACCAGGCCCTCGACGGCGTGGAGCAGATGAGCGAAAACGTCGACGCCCTGCTGGTGGTCAACAACGAGCTGCTGTCGACCATTTATCCCGACCTGACGGTGATGAACGGTTTCCGCAAGGCTGACGAAACCCTGTTGGTGGCTGCTCGGAGCATCGCCGAAATCATCACGATGGAAGGTTACATCAACCTTGACTTCGCCGACGTGCGGAAAATCCTCAAAAACGGCGGTGTGGCGGTGATGTCGGCCGGGCAGAGCGGTGGCGAAAACCGCTTGAACGATGCGTTGAACAAGGCTTTGAAATCACCCTTGCTCAACAATGCCGACGTCTTCAAGGCCCGCAAAATCCTCTTCAACATCAATTGCAGCAAACAGCGCGAAATCACTTTCGGCGAGATGGACCAGATCAAAACCTTCATGGCCCAGTTCGAAGGCCGCGTCGAAGAGGTCATCTGGGGTATGTCATACGACGAGACCCTGGGCGAAGACCTGAAGGTGACGTTGCTGGCCAGCGGTTTCTCCAAAGACGACGTTCCGCAGGTTCACGAGCGCCGGGTCGAACTCTCCGAGCAGGAAAAGCGCCGGCAGATGGATGATGAGGAACGCCTCCGTCTGGAAAGGGAAAAATATTACGGCAAAAGCAGCACGGCCCGCAGGACCTATCACAAATTTGTCTTCGACGAGGAGAGCCTCGACGACGACAACAAGATTGAGGAGATCCTGTCCGTTCCCTCCGTCAGACGGACGGTTTGAACGGAGTGGCCGGCGGACGGTTTCGCTTTACAGTGACTTGACGATTTTCGTTCCGCTGCCGTCGAGCAGACGGTCGGCGCGGGTGATGACCACCTCGCTGACTCCGGACGCCAAAGCATTGAAGGCGTTGTCCAGTTTGGGAATCATTCCCCCCTGGATGACGCCTTCCGCCTTGTAGCGGAGATAGTCGTCGGGCGTGATGCAGCGGATGACTGAATCTTCGTCGTCGGGGTCGGAGAGGACGCCTTTTTTTTCAAAGCAGAAGACCAGACGGACGTCGAAGCGGCAGACCAGCGCCTTGGCCACTTCGTTGGCGATGGTGTCGGCGTTGGTGTTGAGCAGGTTGCCCTGACCGTCGTGGGTGATGGGGGAGACCACGGGCACCACCCCCTGGCCGATGAGGTCGCAGAGGGTGTCGGTCTGCACTTCCTTCACGTCGCCCACGTAGCCGTAGTCGACCTCGCCGACGGGGCGTTTGACCGAGCGGATGAAGTCGAGGTCGGCGCCGCAAAGCCCGAAGGCATTCACTTCCCTGGCCTGCAGCTTGGCCACGATGTTTTTGTTGACCAGGCCGGCATAGACCATGGTCACCACCTTCAGGGTCTCGGCGTCGGTGATGCGGCGTCCGTCGACCATACGGGTCTCGATGCCCAGTTTTTCACTGATGAGGGTGGCTTTGCGGCCGCCGCCGTGCACGAGCACTTTGCAGCCGGCTATTTTTGAGAAATCGTCAAGCAATTGGCTGAGGGAGGCTTCGTCTTCCACGATTTTGCCGCCTACTTTCACAAGAGTCAGTTTTTCCATATGAAGATATGTTTACAGTTTTTCCTGCAGGAAATTCCACCACCGGTGATAAAGATGGCTGCGGTAGGGGAGCCCCAGGATGCTGTGGTTTCGGTTGGGATAAAATTGCATGTCGAACTGCTTGCCGGCGCGGACCAGCGCGTCGGTGAGTTCCATCGTCTGGTTGACCCGGACGTTGTCGTCGGCCAGGCCGTGGATGAGCAGCAGACTGCCTTGCAGGTTGCCCGCCCGGCGGATGATGTCGGTCGCGTCGTAGCCGTCGGGATTTTCCTCGGGCCGGCGCATGAAGCGCTCGGTGTAGGCGGAATTGTAATCACGGAAGTCGGTGACCGGGGCCACGGCGATGCCCGCCTTGAAAAGGGGCGTGGGCTCGGTCATGCACATCAACGAGATGAAACCGCCGTAGCTCCAGCCCCAGATGCCGATGCGCGAGGCGTCGACATAGGGCAGCGTGCCGAGCGCGCGGGCCGTTTCGCATTGGTCGGCCGTTTCCGTTTCGCCCAGATGCAGGTACGTCTGTTTGCGGAAGGCTTCGCCCCGGCCACCCGTGCCGCGGCCGTCCACGCAGGCCACGATGTAGCCCTCCTGCGCCAGGAAATATTCCCAGTCGAATTTGTAGCGGTCGAGGGCCAGGCTGTTGTCGGGGCCGCTGTATTGGACCAGCAGCAGCGGATATTGTTTTGAAGCATCGAAGCCGGCGGGCTTGACCATCCAGCCGTAGAGCACGGTGCCGTCGGCGGCCGACGTCTCGAACCACTCCTTGACGGCGTGAGGCGTCTCGGCAAGCAGGTCGCGGAGCGGGGCGTTGTCCTGCAGGGTGCGCAGGGCTTTGCCGTCGCGTTGGTATAAGGTGACCACGTCGGGCTGCGAGGTGGAGGAAAAGCGGTCGGTGAAGAAGGTGAACGCGTCGTTGAACACGGCGCTGTGGGTGCCTTCGCCCGGGCAGAGGCGGGCGGTCCGGCCCTTGAGGTCGGTGCGGAAAACGGCGCGGCGGTAAGGCTTGCCGTCGACCGCCTGGTAATAAAAGGTGTTGCTCACGGTGTCGCGGCCGTAATATTCGATCAATTCGTCGTCGCCTGAGGTGACCTGGGCTTTCTGGATGCCGTTGAGGCCGTAGAGGTAGAGGTGACGGTGGCCGTCGCGGCCGCTGACGAAGGTGAAGTCTTTGGACGTGAAGCGGATGGCCGGGAAATCACCGGGGTCGACGTAACACTCGTCGGTCTCGGTCAGGAGCGTGCGGCAGGTGTTGGCCTTGGGGTTGACCGTGAACATTTCCATCCGGTTCTGGTCGCGGTTGATGGTGACGACCGCCATCCGGTCCGACTGACAGGTGCGGATGATGCGGGGAATGTAGTCGGTCGAATCGATCGGCAGCGACATCTGCTGACGGGTGCGGTAGGTCACGTTGTAGGCCCAGAGCGACACCTTGGAATTCGGCTGACCCGCCGCGGGATATTTGTAGCGGTATTGGCCCGGGTAACGGCGGTAAGCTTCATATCCGCTCATCGAGCAGGCGTAGAGCGGAAACGAATACTCCGGCACCCGGCTTTCGTCGAAGCGGACGAAGCAGAGGAAACGGCTGTCGGGGGTCCATTCATACATCCGGGTGACGGCGAATTCCTCTTCGTAGAGCCAGTCGGAGGTGCCGTTGATGATGCGATTGGGCTCGCCGTCGGCGGTGACGGCCACTTCGGTCTTGAAATCGAGCTTCTTGATGAAGAGGTTGTTGCCGCGGGCGAAGGCCACCATCCGTCCGTCGGGCGAGAAGGAGGCGTCACGCTGGGCTCCTTGGTCGGAGAGCGGCTCGAGGCGGTTGTGGAGCACGTCGTAGACGTAGTAGTCGGCCGTGAAGGAGCGGCGGTAAATGTACCGGCTGTTTTCGTAGAGGAGAATCTTCGTGCCGGGGGCGTTGAAGCAGAAGCCTTCCACCTTTTTCATTTTGACGCCGAGGGCGGTTCCGGCGTTGAAGAGGGTGTCGGTCAGGCGGCCGCTGCGGCAGTCGTAACGGAGCAGCAGCTTGCCGTCGTCGCTGAGGCTGGCGTAACCCGTGCCGTCGGAGAGGAAAACCATGGGCCGGGCCCCTTTGGCCGAATATTTGCCTGCCACGATGTCGTCGAGGGTGAGGGGGCCGTGGGGGGCTTGGGCACTCACGGGTTTGCCTTGGGCGACCGGTCCGGCCGGTGCGGCCTGAGCGCCCGGGCCGGCCGCCAAAAGCAGGGTCAGAGCCGTCAGCAGAAAGTTTTTCTTCATGGTCGTTTGTTTTGGTATAAGTTTATCCTTCAAAACGTTGCGGATTTTCTTCCCCTCCGCTCGGGGGCGACGGGAAAAGATTTACAAGTATAGCCCTTTTTCTCTGAAAAAACGAGTACTTTTGCACAAAACTGCACGCTTATGAAACGTACACCCCTTTTTCTTGCCTTGATGCTCGCGCTGTTGGCCGGCTGCGGTCAGCGTGCCGGGCAAACCTCTGTCACCTATGAATATCCCTTTCAGAATCCGTCGCTGACGTTTGAGGAGCGGGCCGCCGACCTGGTGAGCCGGCTGACCCTCGACGAAAAGGTCGGACTGATGATGGACCGCTCGAAAGCCGTCAAACGGCTGGGCGTCGACGAATACGGCTGGTGGAACGAGGCGCTTCACGGCGTGGCCCGTTTCGACACGGCCACCGTCTTCCCGCAGGCCATCGGCATGGCCGCCACCTTCGATGACGAAGCCCTGCTGCGCAGCTTTACGGCCGTCAGCGACGAGGGCCGGGCCAAGGCTACCCATTCGCGCCGGGTAGACGGGCAACACGGCAAATACCGCTGCGTCACGTACTGGACCCCCAACATCAACATTTTCCGCGATCCCCGCTGGGGCCGCGGCCAGGAGACCTACGGCGAAGATCCTTATCTGACTTCGCGGATGGGCGTTGCGGTGGTGAAGGGCCTTCAGGGCCCCGAAACCGGCAAATACGCCAAGGCTTACGCCTGCGCCAAACACTACGCCGTCCACAGCGGTCCCGAATGGAACCGCCACAGCTTCGATGCGAAAAACATCGCGCCCGAAGACCTTTGGGAGACCTATCTGCCCGCGTTCAAGGCGGCCGTGCAGGAAGGCGACGTCAAACAGGTGATGTGTGCCTACAACCGCTACGAAGGACAGCCCTGCTGCGGCAGCGACGCCCTCCTCATCCAGATTCTGCGTGAGGATTGGAATTACGCCCACTACGTGGTGAGCGACTGCGGTGCCATCGACGATTTTTACAAGGGAGGGCATCACGAAACCCATCCCGATTCGGCTTCGGCCGCTGCCGACGCCATCTTGCACGGCACTGATCTGGAATGCGGCCGTTCCTACCGTTCGCTGCCCACGGCCCTGGCCCGCGGCCTGATCACCGAAGACCAGGTGGACGTGAGCCTGCGCCGGCTCCTGAAGGCCCGTTTCGAGCTGGGCGATTTCGATCCTGACAGCATCGTTTCCTGGGCCAATATCCCGATGTCGGTGGTCAATTGCCAGGCCCATAAGGATCTGGCGCTTGAAATGGCTCACAAGTCGATCGTCTTGCTGAAGAACGACAAGGGTATGCTGCCCTTGAGCAAAGAGGCCAAGGGCGTCGTCGTGATGGGCCCGAATGCCGACAACGTGACGATGCAGTGGGGCAACTACAACGGCACGGCCGCCCATACGTCCACCATGATCGACGGCGTGCGCGCCTTCCTCGGAGAGACTGTGCCCTGTCTGCCCACCGAATATCTCCTGACCGACGAAAAGGATGCCACGAAGGCGGCCTCGGACGAGGCGGTCGCGGCGTATGTGGCCGCACGGATGGCCGGACTGCCCGAGTGTGAAACCGTGCTGTTCTTCGGCGGCATTTCGCCGAAACTGGAGGGCGAGGAGATGCGGGTGAACCTGCCCGGCTTCTTCAAGGGCGACCGCCTGACCATTGAACTGCCCGCCGTGCAGCGGGCCTTGGTCAAGGCGCTCAAAGACGCCGGCAAACAGGTGGTCTTCATCAACTGCTCGGGTTCGGCCGTGGCCTTGACCCCAGAGGCGGACATCTGCGACGCCCTGGTGCAGGCCTGGTATCCCGGCGAGGCGGGCGGACAGGCGGTGGCCGACGTGCTTTTCGGCGACTTTAACCCCGCGGGCCGTCTGCCGGTGACTTTCTACCGCGACGACAGCCAGCTGCCTGATTTCGAAGATTATTCAATGAAGGGCCATACTTACCGTTTCTTCGAAGGCGATCCGCTTTTCGAGTTCGGTTACGGCTTGAGTTATACTACTTTCGCTTACAGTGAGCCCGTTTACAACGCCCGCCGCCACAGCGTGACGGTGAAGATCACCAACACGGGCAGCCGCGACGGCGAAGAGGTGGCGCAGCTCTACATCCGGCGCTTGGGTTCGCAAGAGCGGGCCAAGGCGCTCCGCGGTTTCAGCCGCGTCAATATTCCGGCCGGCCAGACGGTGAAAGTGACCTTCCCGCTGGATGACGCTTCGTTCGCTTTCTATGACGAGGACGCGCAGAACCTCAAGTCGCTCCCGGGTCCGTACCTGCTGAGCGTAGGCCCGTCTTCGGCCGAAAAGAATTTGAAGTCGATACAGATTCAGCGGTAATGAAGTTTTAAAATGAAGCAGGTCCGGATGCGGAAGGCTCTTTGCCCTTCATGCGCCGGTTTTGATCAATAAAGTTCAGATGCAGGCGGTTCCCTTTGTCAAGATGCACGGGCTGGGCAACGATTTCATCGTGGTCTTTCAGCCCTCTTTGACCGATCTTCCGGCCCGGGCCCGGGCTTGGTGCGACCGTCATCAGGGCATCGGCGCCGATGGTCTGCTGGTGCTTTCTTTCGATTCGGCCGTGGCCGACGCCCGCATGCGCATATTCAATGCCGACGGTTCGGAGGTGGAGATGTGCGGCAACGGGGCCCGCTGCGCCGGAAAATACCTTTATGACAAGGGTCTGGTGAACAAGACCGTGCTGACGCTCGAGACCTTGGCCGGGGTGAAGACGGTTCATTTGCACCCTGTGGAGCTTGACGCTTTGGCGCTCCCTTCGCAGGTTTTGGCCGTGACGGTGGAAATGGGCCGTGCCTGTCCGCTGCCGGTCGACGGGGCGCCTTTCCTGATGCAGGCCCTGACGGCCGACGGCGCGTCATTCACGGCTTCGGCCATCGATGTGGGCAATCCGCATCTGGTGCTGTTTGCTGACGGCGACGTGGAGCGCTTCGGCCCCGTGTTGGAACACGATCCGCGCTTTCCCGACGGCGTCAATGTGGAGTTCGTACAAACGGTCGACGCCCATACCCTGCGCATGAAGGTGTGGGAACGGGGCTGCGGTCGGACCCTGGCCTGCGCCACGGGGGCTTGTGCTGCGGTGACGGCGGCGGCTTTGGCCGGAAAAACGGCGCCCGGCGAGGTCTGCGTGGAAATGGAAGGGGGAAACCTCTCCGTCGCATACGACCCGGCCACCGGCTGCGTGGCGATGACCGGTCCGGCGGCGACGGTGTTCGAAGGCGTCATTTGTGACTGACATGACAAACCAGTTCTTAAAATATCAAACAATGGAATCAATCAATTGGAAAGAGTTGTCGTTCTCGTATATGAAGACCGACTACAACGTAAGGTGTTATTATCGCAACGGCCAGTGGGGCGAATTGGAAGTTTCCTCTTCGGAATATGTGCCCATGCACATGGCGGCCTCCTGCCTTCACTACGGTCAGGAAGCTTTTGAAGGCTTGAAGGCCTTCCGCGGCGCCGACGGCAAGGTCCGCATTTTCCGTATGGAGGAGAATGCCCGCCGCATGCAGTCGTCGGCCGAATGCGTGCTGATGGCCGTGCCCCCTGTGGAACTGTTTTGCGAGGCGGTCAAGAAGGTTGTCAAACTCAACGAACGCTTCATTCCGCCGTATGGCACGGGCGCTTCGCTCTATATCCGTCCGCTGCTGGTCGGTACGGGGGCCCGCGTGGGCGTGAACCCCGCCGACGAATACCTCTTCGTCGTTTTCGTGACGCCGGTGGGTCCGTATTTCAAGGCGGGCTTCAAGCCGACCAACGTGGCCATCATGCGCGGTTTCGACCGTGCGGCGCCCCTGGGCACGGGTCACGTGAAGGTGGGCGGCAACTATGCGGCCAGCCTCCGCAGCGGCCAACTGGCCCACGAGCACAATTATGCCGCCGTGCTTTATCTCGATGCCAAGGAAAAGAAATACATCGACGAATGCGGCCCGGCCAACTTCTTCCTCATCAAGGGCAACAAGTATGTCACCCCGGCTTCGGGCTCCATTCTGCCCTCCATCACCAACAAGAGCATCATGCAGATCGCCGAGAGTCTCGGCCTGGAGGTGGAACGCCGCCGCATCACCGTGGAGGAACTTTCCGGCTTCGACGAGGCGGGCGAGTGCGGCACGGCGGCCGTCATCACCCCGGTGGGCCGCATCGACGACTTCGACAACCCCGGCGTGAGCTATGTCTTCTCGCCCGACGGTCAGCCCGGCAAGGTGAGCGAAATGCTTTACAACACCCTGCGCGGCATCCAGCTCGGCGAAATCGAAGACAAGTTCGGTTGGAACACCATCCTCGATTGACCCCCGCTTGGCGTTATGGGCAAGAACAAACTGAAGAAATTCGCCGACATGAAGGACTGGGCGCACGTCTATGAGTACGCCCAGTCGCTTTATGCCCTCGAGGATTGCGAACTCAAGGGACATTGGCACGAAAAGGTGTTCGGCAACGACGGCCCCATCATCCTCGAACTGGGCTGCGGCAAGGGCGAATACACCGTAGGCCTGGCCCGGCGATATCCCGACCGCAATTTCATCGGCATCGACATCAAGGGGGCACGGATGTGGACCGGCGCGCGCGAGGCGGCGGAGGCGGGCATCGGCAATGCCGTGTTCCTCCGTACCCACATCGAGTTCCTGAGTCATTTCTTTGCGCCGGGCGAGGTGTCGGAAATCTGGCTGACCTTCCCCGACCCGCAGATGAAGAAGGTGCGCAAACGGCTCACTTCCACCCGTTTCCTCGCCGACTACGCCGCCGTGATGAAGCCGGGTGCCCTCATCCACCTCAAGACCGACAGTCAGTTCATGTTCACCTATACCTGCGCGGTGGCCGATGAAAACCGGCTCCCGGTCGATTACAGAACCGACGACCTCTACCGCGACGGCTTGCAGGGCTTGCCCGATCTGAAGACTTTTTACGAGAAACAGTGGCTCGACCGCGGGCTGACCATCAAGTACATCCGCTTCGCGCTGCCGGAGGCCGGGCACGTCTGGACCGAGCCCGACATAGAAATCGAACCTGATCCCTACCGCAGTTTCGGCCGCTCGGCGCGACCGCTTTAGGACCGCTACGGTTCCGGCCGCTATGGTTCCGGCCGCCAAGAAAAGATTATGACACTTTATCCGAAATTGATTCTCGACGCACTCTCCAATGTGCGTTATCCCGGCACCGGGAAGAACCTGGTGGAGTCCGGCATGGTTGAAGACAACATCCGCATCGACGGCGACAAGGTGAGTTTTTCCCTGATTTTCGAGAAAGACAAAGACCCTTTCATCAAGTCGGTGGTCAAGGCCTCTGAGGCGGCCATCCTCACTTATGTGGGCGAGGAGGTCGACATCAAGGGCAACATTTCCCTGAAGTTCCGCAAGACGGTCGAAACCAAACCGCGTCACGACAGAGCGGGCTTGCCCCTGGCCGAGGTGAAGAACATCATTGCCGTGAGCAGCGGCAAGGGCGGGGTGGGGAAGAGCACCGTGTCCGCCAACCTGGCTGTGGCCCTCGCGCAACAGGGTTACAAGGTCGGCTTGCTCGACGCCGACATTTTCGGCCCGTCCATCCCCAAGATGTTCCACATCGAAGACGCCCGGCCCGTCATGGTGACGGTCGACGGCCGCGACCTCATCGAACCCATCGAGCAATACGGGGTGAAGATTCTGTCCATCGGCTTTTTCGTGGAGCCTTCGCAGGCGGTGCTTTGGCGCGGCGGTATGGCGTCGAATGCCCTCAAACAACTCATCGAGGAGGGCCATTGGGGCGAATTGGACTATTTCCTCATCGACCTGCCGCCGGGCACGAGCGACATTCACCTGACGCTGATCCAGACGCTGATGCTCTCCGGGGCCATCGTGGTGACCACGCCGCAACAGGTGGCGCTGGCCGACGCGCGCAAGGGCATTTCGATGTTCCAGAACGAGAAGGTCGACGTGCCCATCATCGGACTGGTCGAAAATATGTCGTGGTTCACGCCCGCTGAACTGCCCGACAACCGCTATTACATTTTCGGCCGTGACGGCGCCAAGCAGTTGGCCCTGGAGACGGGCACCCGCCTCATCGGCCAGATCCCCATCGTTCAGAGCATTTGCGCTTCCGGCGATGAAGGCGTCCCCGCCGCGCTGCGCACCGACACCATGCTCTCCGCGGCCTTCGCCGATCTCGCTTCCGCCGTCGTCGCCATCCAGGACGAAATCAACCAGGCCTGACTGCAGTCGCGGTCGGAGATTACCCTCGTCTGCTCCGGCTTCGGGCCGAAGCAGCCCGGGGTGTCGGAGGTGGACTTTTTTTTGCGCAAAAATGGGGATGAAATGTTTGTGAAATCGGTCGGAAAAATATAGTTTTGGACCAAATTTCGCAAATTCTCAAAATCAACCATAATGCAGACGAAAAAGTTCCGGAAATTCCCGCTTTCCCTGCTGCTGGCCTCCGGCCTGATGACGGGCCTGCTGACCGCGTGCCAGAACAAGATGGCGGAGTATTACGAACAACCCGAATGGCTGAAAGGAAGCCTCTATGAAATCCTCGAGGCCGACGGCCACTACAGCGCCTTCCTCAAAGGCGTGGACCTGTGTGAATACACCTCGCTCCTGCAGGGCCGCAGCATCCTCACGGTGATGGCCCCCGATGACCAGGCCATGAAAACCTACCTGACCGCTCACTACGGCACCGACGACATCTCGTCGCTCCCCGTGGACGAGGTCAAGAAACTCATCGGCTTCCACGTGCTCTACTACGCCTTCGACAGCGACAAACTCGAAAACTTCCGTCCGTCGGAAGGCGACGGCGCCACCGAAGAGCAAAAGGAAGTCAACGCCGGTCTCTACTTCAAGTTCCGCACCCGCAGCCAGGATGCCCCGGGCAAGGCTTACCCCAGCCGTATGGAAACCGAAGCCGGCATCGTCGACACGACCGGCGTGGAAGTGGACGAATACCACCTCGAGCGCTTCCTCCCCGTCTTCTCCTATAAAATGTTCGAGACCAAGGTCATCGACCCGAAATACAACTACGAATATTTCTTCCCTGAGACCGAGTGGAAGGGCGATGACGGCTTCAACGTGGCCGACGCCGTCGTGACGCAGTACGCCACCGTGGCCAAAAACGGCTACCTGTATGAAATAGACCGCGTCATCGAACCGCTCGAGACCCTCCACACCGTGCTGCAGCAGAGCGGCCAGTACACCCAATACCTTCGGATGTACGACAAATATTAC
>R18__coassemble_1381_pt1 | contig 33596 bp, 22 predicted proteins | sample R18__metabat2_low_PE_032 | metagenome-assembled genome bin R18
CAGGCGAAATCCTTGTCTGATTGGGGGAAAGGATTCCCCCAAACCCCTTTCGGTCGCTGCGCTCCGGAAGAGCGCTCACAAGGTATTGACCTCCAAAAACTAAGCGAACCGACCTGTTGGTCGGTTCGCTTAGTTTTTGGAGGTACCTGGCAGAATCGAACTGCCGTACGCGGTTTTGCAGACCGCTACCTAACCACTCGGTCAAGGTACCCTGAATTGTGTTGGCTGCGGAAACCCGCTCGTTCCCGATTGCGCGTGCAAAGGTACGCATTATTTTCAATTCCGCAACCTTTCCGCAAAAAAAAGCGCCTCACGCGTTCAAAGCACGAAAGAAACTTCTTTGAAGGCGTAGGTGCGGCGGGCGCCGTCGGAGGTTTCCAGAGTAAGCATGCCTTGCTCGGAGACCGAAACGATGCGGGCCTGGAAGAGACCGTGGGCCGCGTCGCGGAAAGAATGCCACCCGTCGCGTCGGTAAAGCCGCTGCCGGTATGCGCTCCGCACCCGCTCGGGCGAAGCGGAGCGGTATACGTGCAACACGCGGGCCTGCAGCTCGGCCGCCAGCGCGGTCAGCTCATACGATCGGCCCGTCAGCTGAGTCATCGACACCGGGTTGGGCGCATCGCTCTCAAAGCGTTCCTGATTGACATTCAAGCCGATACCGACCACCGAATAAAGAATCTGCGGGCCTTGCAAGCGGTTTTCGATGAGGATGCCGCAGATTTTCCGCTCATCCACATAGATGTCGTTCGGCCACTTGACCGACACCGCCGCGCCGGGCAAATAAGCTTCCAACAGGGAGCACACCCCCAGCGCGACCATCTCCGAAAGGAGAAAAAACGAAGAGGCCGGCACCTTCGAAGGGCGCAGCAAAAGGCTCATGCAAATGTTGCGGTCGGGGGCCGATTCCCAGTGATTGCCCCGCTGGCCGCGGCCGTCCGACTGGCGGAAAGTCACCACAGCGTCGCCGTCAAAAAAAAAGCGTCCTGCCGCGGAAGCGCCCTCCGCTTCAGCGGAAAAGCGCTCCACCTCATCCGTCAGCCAGGTATTGGTCGACGCCACCTCCGGCAAATGAACCAGCGCCGGAACCGCTTCCGCTGCGGTCATATGTTCAAATCCGCTCATTCAACAACAGTTTTGAAAGGGTTCACGAATTTCTTTTTCAGCAGACAGACCGCTTCCTATCGCAAGGGCGCGTCGAAAGCGTCCTCGATATGGTCAATAGACCAATGCCCGTCGAAACAGCGGAGAAACAGCACGTCGAAACGGACCCTGAGATCGATCCCGTGTTTCTGCACATAACGGTTGGCCGCACTGACCAAGCGATTGATTTTGACGGGCGTCACCATCTGCGTAAGATCTGAGAGCGGCGCCATCCCCGAGCGGGTCTTGACCTCGGCCACCACCAGCGTTTCCCCGTCGAGGGCGATGATGTCGAGTTCCTTGTGGCCGCCGTGCCAGTTGCGGCTGAGCACCTGATAACCTTTTTCTTCCAGAAAGCGCACCGCCCGCTCCTCGCCGGCCGCCCCCAATTCATTGTGCAGGGCCATACCTTATCTTTTGTCTTTGAAAAACGAAACCATCAGCCGGGCACATTCCTCCTCCAGGACGCCGCCGACGACCGCCGTACGGGGATGAAGCGCCTCGGGGGCGAACTTCCGGTAGCCACGCTTGGGGTCGGAGGCCCCATAGACCAAGGTGCCGAGCTGCGACCATCCGATGGCGCCGGCACACATCACGCAAGGTTCGAGCGTGACATATAACGTACAGTCATTCAGATATTTGCCGCCGAGCGTAGCAGCTGCGGCCGTCAGGGCCTGCATCTCGGCATGGGCCGTCACGTCGGCCAGGGTTTCCGTCAGGTTATGACCTCTGGCCACGATTCGCCCGCCCGACACGACGACGGCGCCGACGGGGATTTCCCCCTCCTCCATAGCCGCACGGGCCTCCTGAAGGGCCGCACGCATATACTTCTCGTGATCTTCCATAGGGCAGAAACGGATTTACCGAAAAACAGAACGTCAGAAACGGATTTTCAACCAAGCGACGCCACCGCGGACACCAGGGTCAGAAAAGCGTGGGATAATCGTCGACGAAGCGTTTCGAAATCACCCGGAAAAGCTGTTCGCGGATGAATTTCGAACGGTTGGAAATCCGGTAACGCTTGCAATAGACGCTCAAAGCATCAAACTCCGCCTCGTTCAGACTGAAAACAATCCGATGGTCGCGCCGGGGCGACGGGCGCTTGAAGGCTTGCTTTTTGTTCCGGGTCGATGCTTTCTTTTTCTTCATAAGGCAGATATGTTCAGGAGGCAGAATGCTTGAAGAGCCGGACCCCTACGGAAAGCCAGATGTACCAAAGAATAGCGAAGGCCAAGCCGCCCCACCCCAGCGTGAGCAAAAGCACGAGACAACCGGCGAGAAACACCCACTGCACCCAGTGTTCCGAGAAACGCAACGATTTGAATTTCAAGGAGAACATAGGCAATTCAGAGACCATCAGGAAAGAGAAAAAGGCAATGAGGGGAAGAAACCAGCAACCGTTGACCGAAGAGAGCGTATCGCCATACCAGCCCAGCAGGAAAATCCAGAAAATGGCGTCGGCCGGCGTGGCCAGACCGATGAACGACGAGGTCTGACGCTCATCGAGGTTGAACTTGGCCAGACGGAGAATCGAAAAGACGGCCAGCAGGAAGGCCGAATAAGGCAGGACGACGTTCCAGAGCGAACCCTCGCTGCAAAACGCGACCGAATGGCTCAGGAAATGGAAGAGCACGAACGAGGGTGCCAGCGAAAAACTGATGGTGTCGGCCAGCGAGTCGAGTTCCTTGCCTGTGGGCGAAACCACGTGGAGCAACCGGGCGGCGAAACCGTCCAGAAAATCGAACAAGGCCGCCAGGGCCACGAACAAGGCGCTCAGGCGATAGTCGCCGCCCATAGCAGCGACGATGGCCAGACAGCCTGAAAAAGCATTCAGGCAGGTGATGGTGTTGGGGATATGCTTTTTGATCATGGACGGATTCTAAAGGCTGGAATATCGGAAATCTTTCAAAAACGCCAACGCCGCTCAAAGAGAGGCGGGCCGGCGGAAACGGGCAATGACCGTCCGCCCGCCTTTGACGTGGTCACCGATGCGCACCTTCACGTCGACCGAATCAAGCGGGAAAAGCAGGTCGGTGCGCGAGCCGAAACGGATGAAGCCGATCTGGTCGTTGACCTTCAGTTCCTTGCCCGGCGTGGCGTAATTGACCACCCTGCGGGCCACGGCCCCGGCGATTTGCTTCATCAGGACCTGGGCGCCCGAACAATCGCTCTCGAGGATGATGTTGGTGTGTTCGTTTTCCTTGCTCGACTTGGGCAGATAGGCCGATTTGTAACGGCCGCTGCGGTGTTGGCTGGTGATGACCTTGCCGTCGAAAGGCGTCCAGGTGCTGTGGGCGTCGAACATCGACATGCGGATGGAAAGCTGCAGGCGCTCTTCCATGGTCAGTTCGTCGTCAAGGGTGGGTTCGATGGCGGTGACGGTGCCGTCGGCCGGCGCGACGATGTCGAATTCGTCTTCCAGCACCGTATGATTGGGACAATAGCGGTAGAAATTGACGAAGACGAGCAGCACGGCAAAGGTCGGGATGAAAAAGACGATGCCCCAAACGGTGCCCAGAAACGCGAAGCAACAGATGTTCTGCAGCAGAATGATGAGGGCTATGACGGCCAGAATGAGCCGGCCTTCTTTGTGGATGGTGTATTTCAAAACGCTGAATTTGTAAGTGTTGCGCAAAGATAGGTCTTTTCCTTAAAAAATATTGCAAGAAATACGTAATTATTCTATGGTTTCACTCGGAAAAATGCCGTATATTTGAGGCATCGGAACAGCCGAAAATTAATTGTTTGACTATGAGCGGATTCGTCCATTTGCACGTACACACCCAGTATTCCGTCCTCGACGGGCAGGCCAGCATCAGCGGTTTGGTCGACAAAGCCATCGCCGACGGAATGCCCGCCATCGCCATCACCGATCACGGCAACATGTACGGCGTGAAGGAATTCACCGACCTCATCGCCAAGAAAAACGCCGACGCCCAGGTCATCAAGCCCATCATCGGCTGCGAAGTCTACGTGGCGCGCAACGGCAAGGAGAACAAACGCAAGGAGGTCCGCGAAGACGCCCGCGGCTGGCACCTTATATTATTGGCCAAAAACTACCACGGCTACAAGAACCTCATCAAGATCGTCTCGCGCGCCTGGGTCGACGGCTACTATTACACCCCCCGCACCGATCACGCCGACCTGGAAAAATATCACGAAGACCTCATCTGCTGTTCGGCCTGTCTGGGCGGCGAAATTCCCCAATACATCATGGGCGGGGAACTTGCAAAAGCCGAAGCCTCGGTGCGCTGGTTCAAAGACCTTTTCGGCGACGACTTCTACCTGGAGTTGCAGCGTCACAAGCCCACCGTGCCCAACGCCGCGCAAGACACCTACCCCAAACAGGTGGAGGTGAACAAAGTCTTGCTGGAATTCGCTGAAAAATACGGCATCAAGACCGTCTGCACCAACGACGTCCACTTCATCAACGAAGACGACGCCGAAGCCCATCACCGCCTGCTGTGCGTCAACACGGGCAACGACATCGACGATTACTCGAAGATGGCCTACACCAAGCAGGAATGGTTCAAGACCACCGCCGAGATGACCGAGCTCTTCGCCGATCACCCCGAGACGCTGGCCAACACCCTCGAAATAGCCGACAAGGTCGAAATCTACAGCATCGACCACAAGCCCATCATGCCCGACTTCGCCATTCCGGCCGAATTCGCCGACCAGGACGCCTACCTCCGCCACCTCACGTACGAAGGGGCCAAACGGCTCTATCCGGAAATCACCGACGAAATCCGCGAGCGCATCGACTTCGAGCTGGAGACCATTCAGAAAATGGGATTCCCGGGCTATTTCCTCATCGTCCAGGACTTCATCGCCGGCGCCCGCTCCATCGGCGTGTCGGTCGGGCCGGGCCGTGGTTCCGCCGCCGGATCGGTGGTGGCTTACTGCCTGGGCATCACCAAAGTAGACCCCATCAAATACGACCTGCTCTTCGAGCGTTTCCTCAACCCCGACCGCATTTCCCTGCCCGATATCGACACCGACTTCGACGACGACGGCCGCGGCGACGTGCTCCGTTGGGTCGAAAACAAATACGGCAAGGAAAAGGTGTCGCACATCATCACCTACGGCACCATGGCCACCAAATCGGCCATCAAAGACGTGGCCCGGGTGGAAAAACTCCCGCTGGCTGAAGCCAACCGCCTCTGCAAGCTGATTCCCGACCGCTTGAACGAAACCGTCGACGGCAAAGACAAGTCGGTGAAAATCAACTTCAAAAACTGCATCAGGCTGGTTCCGGAACTCAAGGCCGAATTCGATTCGCCCGACCCCTTGGTGCGCGAAACGCTGCAATATGCCGTCCAGCTGGAAGGCAACGTGCGCAACGTCGGCGTCCACGCCTGCGGCGTCATCATCGGCCGCGACGACATTTCCGACTGGGTGCCCGTCAGCACGGCCGACGACAAAGAATCGGGCGAAAAACTGCTCGTCACCCAATACGAAGGCTCGGTCATCGAGTCGACCGGCCTGATCAAAATGGACTTCCTCGGTCTGAAGACGCTGTCGATCCTCAAGGAAGCCCTGAAAAACATCAAACTCTCGCGCGGCATCGACGTGGATCTCGACAACATTTCGCTCGAAGACCCCCTCACCTACAAGCTCTATCAGAACGGCGCCACCATCGGCACGTTCCAGTTCGAGTCGCCGGGCATGCAGAAATACCTGCGCGAGCTTCAGCCCACCCAGTTCGGCGACCTCATCGCCATGAACGCCCTCTACCGGCCGGGGCCGATGTCATACATTCCCGACTTCATCGACCGCAAACACGGCCGCAAGCCCATCGAATACGACATTCCCTGCATGGAGAAATACCTGAAGGAGACCTACGGCATCACCGTCTATCAGGAGCAGGTGATGTTGCTCTCCCGCCTGCTGGCCGGCTTCACCCGCGGTCAGAGCGACACCCTGCGCAAGGCCATGGGCAAGAAGCAGATCGACAAGATGAACCACCTCGAGGGGCTCTTCTACGAAGGGGGCGAGAAAAACGGCTACGAGCACGAAACGCTCCACAAAATCTGGGAAGACTGGAAGAAATTCGCCGAATACGCCTTCAACAAGTCGCACGCCACGTGTTACTCGGTGGTGGCCTTCCAGACGGCCTACCTCAAGGCGCACTACCCGTCGGAATATATGGCCGCGGTGCTGACGCGCAACATCAACAACATTTCGGAACTGACCAAGCTCATGTCGGAATGCCGGAGCATGGGCATCGCCGTGCTCGGCCCCGACATCAACGAATCGGGCTATCACTTCACGGTCAACCGCAAGGGCGACATCCGTTTCGGTCTGGGGGCCATCAAGGGCATGGGCGAAGGGGCCGTCAAGGCCATCATCGACGAACGGGAAGCCAACGGGCCCTACGCCTCGGTCTTCGACCTGGTCGAAAGGGTCAACCTGTCGGCCTGCGGCAAGAAAAACGTGGAAGTCATGGCCGCGGCCGGCGCCTTCGATTCCTTCGAAGACATCATCCGCGAACAATACCTGATGCCCAACGACAAGGGCGAAGTGTTTCTCGATGCCCTGATGCGCTACGGCCTTTCCTTCCAGGAAGACCGCAACAACATGTTCGCCAACCTCTTCGGCGACCAGGACGATTCGGGCATCAGCCGTCCGCCGCTGCCGCCCCGTCCCGCCGACTGGTCGAAACTGGAGCGTCTGGATAAGGAAAAATCGCTGGTGGGCATGTATCTGTCGGCCCATCCGCTCGACGACTACCAACCCTACCTCAAGTTTATCTGCAACACCAACTTGCAGCAAGTCAAAGAGTTGGAAAATCTTCCGAAGAACGTCGACCTGACCTTTGCCGCCATCGTCACCCAAGTGGACGAACGGCGCAGCCAGAAGGGCGACCTCTACGCCAAGCTGGTCCTTGAAGATTACGACACGAGCTTGGAGTACACCTTCTTCTCCAAGCCCTACGCCCAATATTCCAACCTGCTCAAAAAAGACTCGCTCCTCTCCTTCCGGGCCCGTTATCAGGAATCACGGTGGCAGCCCGGTGAATTCCGTTTCGACATCACGGGGGTCTATCTCCTGTCGGAAGCGGCCGACAAAGCCATCACATCGGTGACGCTGGCCCTCAATTACCGCGACATCACGCCGACCTTCCTCACCGATTTTCTGGAGCATCTGCAGCAGAAAGCGGGCAACACCCAACTCAACATCCACCTCTACGACGACACGTCCGACCCGCCCATGTCGGTCCGTCTCAGGTCCGGCCGGCAGCGCATCGACTTCGACAAGCCGCTGATGGACTACTGCCTTTCCATCGACGGTTGCCGACTCAAAGTCAACTGACACAGGCTTTGACCGGCCGCCGGAAAAACATTGAACCATTTATTCACATATTATTATAAAGACATGGCATTAGAAATCACCGATTCCAATTTCAAAGAGACCGTAAGCGCCGGACAGCCGGCCGTAGTGGATTTTTGGGCGCCCTGGTGCGGCCCTTGCAAGATGATCAGCCCCATCATCGACGAACTGGCCGAGACCTATGAAGGCCGCGTCGTCATCGGCAAAGTCAACGTCGACGAAAACGACGACGTCTGCGTGGAATACGGCATCCGCAACATCCCCACCATTCTCTTTTTCAAGAACGGGGAACTCGCCGACAAGGCCGTGGGCGCCATGAGCAAAGCCCAGCTGACGGAAAAAATAGAGGCACTGCTCTGAGCTTTTGCCGCAAGCGGCTGGACGGAAGTGCCCGACACCCACGCCGGCTGCTGTAAACGCCTGTAAAAGAACGGACATGAAGAAAGACCGCCTGCTTTGGGCCGACGACGAAATCGATCTGCTCAGGCCCTACGTGCTGTTTCTCGAAGAAAAAGGCTATGAAGTCGTCACGGCCAGCAACGGCCGCGACGCTTTCGACCTCTGCTCCGCCCAGCGCTTCGACCTGGTCTTTCTCGACGAGAACATGCCCGGACTGAGCGGTCTGGAAACGCTCAACCTCATCAAGGAAGCGTTTCCCGCCCTGCCCGTCATCATGATCACCAAGAGCGAGGAAGAGAACATCATGGACCAGGCCATCGGCAACAAGATCGCCGATTACCTCATCAAGCCCGTCAATCCCAGCCAGATACTCTTGTCGCTGAAGAAATGTCTTCATCAGCAGGCCATCATCACCGACACGGTCGCCGTTGATTACCGCCAGCGGTTTCAGGAAATCGGCAGCCGCATCTCGGCGGCCGCCAGCCTGGAGGATTGGATGGACGTCTACCGGACCCTGGTGCGCTGGGAGCTCGAACTTTCCGGCGCCGACACCGGCATGGAAGAGCTGCTCGTCCAGCAGAAACAGGAGGCCAACCGGCTGTTTGCCCGCTTCATCACGAAGCATTATCCCGATTGGATGAGCTCTGCGCAACGGCCGCTGATGAGCCCCGACCTGTTCAAGACCGTGGTGTTTCCGCCCTTGGAAGAGGGGAAAATAGTGTGGTTCATCCTCATCGACAATTTCCGTTTCGACCAGTGGCGGACTATCCGGCCCCTGGTGCAGAACGATTTCACCATCGACGAACAGCTCTGCACCAGCATTCTCCCCACCGCCACCCAATACGCCCGGAACGCCGTCTTCTCCGGGCTGATGCCGCTGAAGATCGCGCAGATGTTTCCCGATCTTTGGGTCGACGAAGACGAAGAAGAGGGCAAGAACCTCAACGAAGCGCCCCTGATCCAGACCCAGTTGGACCGTTACCGCAAGAACTGGCATTTTTCCTACACCAAAATCAACGATGCCGCCGGCGGCGACAAACTGCTCGCCTCGATGAAACAGATGATGGACAACCCGCTCAACGTGGTGGTGTTCAACTTCATCGACATGCTCTCCCACGCCCGCACCGAGTCGAAGATGATCCGCGAACTGGCTTCGTCCGAGGCGGCCTACCGCACCCTGACCGAATCGTGGTTCAAGCATTCGGCCCTGTCGGAGCTGCTGCGTTTTCTCTCCGGGCAAGACGTCCGCGTGATTCTGACCACCGACCACGGCACCGTCCGCGTCGACAACGCCATCAAGGTGGTGGGCGACCGCAACACCAACACCAATCTGCGCTACAAAGTCGGCAAAAACCTCGACTACAACCCCAAACAGGTCTTCGAGGTGAGGAATCCGGCGCGCTTTCACCTGCCTTCGCCCAACCTGACGTCGTCGTACATCTTCGCCATGAACAACGATTTCCTGGCCTATCCGAACAACTACAACTATTACGTCAGCTACTACAAGGACACCTTCCAGCACGGGGGCATCTCCATGGAAGAGATGCTGATTCCCCTCATCACGCTGGACCCCAAACGCTGATTTTCCCTATCCCGCAGCCATGTCCTTTTCCTGCTGCCATTTTTCTTTCCCGCTGTCATGGAACTGATTTTCACCCTCGACAAGATTTCAGACGCCGCACGCGCGTTCGCCGGCGCCATGGGCGACCGGACGGTCTTTGCCTTCTACGGGCAGATGGGAGCCGGCAAGACCACCTTCATCAAAGCCGTCTCAGACCAGCTGGGCGTCACCTCCTCGGTCAACAGCCCCACCTTCGCCATCATCAACGAATATCATACCACCGGCGGACGGAACATCTACCACTTCGATTTCTACCGCATCAAGCAGCCGGGCGAAGCTTTCGACATCGGCTGTGAAGACTACTTCTACAGCGGCGACTGCTGCTTCATCGAATGGCCCGAAAAAATCGAAGGCCTGCTTCCGCTTGAAGCCGTCGAGGTCCACATCGACATCCTCCCCGACGGCCGCCGCCGCCTCTCCGCAGCCGCCCTGTGACACCCCCGCAAGGGTGTGACCCGCAAGACATGCCGGGTCGCACCCTCGTACGTCACCTGGCGGGGTGTGGGCTAGCGCAGGAGGGTGACCGACATCAGGCCGATGACGCTTTCGATGGTCAGGGCCTCCCACTCCAGCGATTTCAGGGGTTTGGAAGCGTCGAGCGGCAGATCGAGCAGCAAAGCGGCACCGCCAGGTATCTGATACATCGAGGGGTTCGACAAGGCCTGGGGCACGTCGTCGTGGAGATGGAAATCGACATAGGGATTCCGCCCCACGCGTCCGGTGGCCAGTTCGACCCGCCAGAGCGGATCGGCCGCCACCTTGAAGGCCATACCGTCAAGATAAAAGGCCTGCTCGACGGGCGCCCAGGAATCAGGATGGACCAGCAGGAGCGAATCACAGGAACCGTCGGCATAGCGGAAACGGACCACGCCGTTGGCCAGACCGTATTGCATGTGGTTGGTCGTGCCGCACAGAAGCAGATAAGCGTGACGGGCTTTGCCCTTCAAAGGCGCCTCCAAACGGGTCGGATAATTGTCCCACTGTGAAACGAAGGCCACGTTGTCGCCCTCGGCAGGCGTAGCCAGACCGATGCCCAGGGGCGAATGCCAAACGCCGGCAGCCCCCGCCTGAGTCCTCAGACCCTTGTCGTCGAGCTTCAGCGGCATGGCCTTCGGACCGCACCAGTCGCCGTAGCCCTGCCACGGCAGCTGCATCGTCGTGGACGAAGCGCGCGGACTGACGTATTTGCCCGGCATGAAAATATTGACCGCCGAATCGTTGAAGCAGGCCGAAAGGTCTACCCGGGTCTGCTTGAAGGCCGGAGCCAGCGGCTGCGAGGGCGACAACTGCGTCAGGGCGCAAGGATCGGCCACGGCAACGGCCGTCTGAGCGGCAGACGCGGAAAGCATCTCCACGTCGACGGGCTGCCACCAAGTCAGACCGTCCTGCTTCAAACGGAGGAAAAACGTATGAAACGACGAAGCCCCTTGCGAAAGAGAAGCCCCCCGCGAAGGCGAAGCCCCTTGCGAAAGAGAAGGCGAAGGCGCCGCCGCGAAACAGCCCGACAGCAAGCGGCCGGAGGAAAGCGTTGGTTCAGCAGCAAAAAGCCTTTGATGGTCACGCACTTCCAAGAGTTCCACTCCATCGGGCAAGAAAGCCTGCCAAGCCCCGCCCCAGACATTTTCCGAAGGCGTTTCCACCCGGGACAGCGCCTGATGCCCGCCGCGCACGACCACCTCCAGCCGATTCTCCTGTCCGCAGGGAATCCTCAGCGAAGGCTGTCCGACCCCAGCCTCAAAACTCACTTCAGCCAGCCTATCCCGGCCGTTGACGCTCACCGACAAGGGCGCGCCCTGCTTCAAAGGCAAACAAAGCCACAGCTCGGGCCGGCCGTTGAAACGCGGCTCCAGCGTCCAACGCTCCGTGCCGTCATCCGCCCGGCGGAAAGCCATCTTCAGGTCGGCCGTCTCGAGCAAGGCCGAATCCCAGGCCGCGGGCAAGCGGGGAGAGACCGTCACCCGGCCTTGGAGCAAGTCGGGCGCCACGCCGAAAAGACCTTCCACGAAAGCCCTTGAATAAACCCCGACCGGGTCGGCAAAGTCGCGGTACATCTCTCCGCGGGCCGCATCATAGAAACTGATCTGCCCCACGTTGCCCGGACTGCCGCCCAGATACATGCCGTCCATCAGCGCCGCCTTCATCAGCGAGAAGGCCTCTTCGCCCCTGCCCGCCTGGAAATAAGCCAGCGCCGTGTGCATCACCTCGGCAAAGGCCACGTTGTTGATGGACCAATAATAAGGCATCCAATTCGACGTAGCCACCGTCTGATAAGCGTCTTCCAGGGGATAAGCCTGCCGACGGGCCCCGGCCGCCGCCTGAGGGTCGACGAGCACGGGAATGTGAGGGATCTGCGTATCGATGTAGCGCGTGGCCTCATAGGCCATCGGCGCATCGTCGTAAAGTTTCGAATCGATGGCGTGGTAGATGGTGTAGATGCCGGCCGACGGATGCAGCAACTGACGGCCGAGGATATCCTTGTATTCGGCCCAATGCCCCTGCTCATCCATCCAAAGCTGTTGCCGCACCGCCTCGTAGATGTGGTCGGCCTCGCGGTCGTAAGGCTCAGCGTCTTCCCCGAGCAGACGGGCCAAGCCGGCCGCCTGACGGTTGGCGATGTAATTGTAAGCCGACGAATGGGTCACGCCGCCCCCGCTGTATTGCATCGCGTCGCTGGCCCAGATGACGGCCACCGCGTCGTAGAGACCGTCGCCGTCGGCGTCGAAACTGTTCTTTTCCCAAGCCAGATGCGCCTTGATGACGGGCCAGACCTCGCGGGCGAAGCAGGTGTCGCCCGTCCAACGAAGGTGCCAGAAGAGCTCATCGATGTAGCAGAGATTCATGTCGTAGTGGTTCATCTTCGACGCATCGTTCGGCAGACGGGCTATGTAACCTTCGCTGTACATCGGCCGCCCGAACTCCTTGAGGGGACGGGCCAGGTTCATCTCCGGGTCGGCCTGGGCCGGCTTGGTGGCGGGCACGTGTATCTGCGAAGCGGCATAAGCTTTGAAATGGGTCCGGCCGCGGTCGTGCCAGCCCAGGAAGTCGCCCGTATAAGCGGCCCGCCAGCCGGCCAAAGGCACGCGCCAGCCTACTGCACCGTGTTGATAGACAGGCGATTCCCAAATGCCGTCGGCAGCCATCACCAGCGCGGCGGCCGCAGCGTTGACAAAGGGGTCGGGGGTTTCCACTTTCAGGTGCGACCGCACTTCGGCGATGCGCGTCAACGCATCGGTCCACGATCGGTCAAGATCGAAAGCGGCGGCCGACGAAGCCTGGCCCGTCAGCACCACGGCAAAGCGGCACGCACCGTCGAGGGGCAAGGTCCAGCCTGCCCTGACCACCGGCAACGAGGCATCGGCCGGGGCCGAGAGCAACGCTTCGGCCGACGAAAGGGCGCGACCGCTGCCCAGGCTCAGATGGCTGCCCGCCGGAAAAAAGCCTTCCGCCGCCCTGACCCCGTCTTTCAATGCCTCGAAACCGCCGGGACGCAGGTTGTAGGCATTGCCCGTACAATAATCGGGATGGAGGGCGAAGGCGTCTTCCGGGTCGACGTTCAGGTCGCCGTTGCGCGAAAACTTCTTGGCCCGGATGCCGCCGAAAACCACGAAAAACTCCACGCCTTCCTTCAAACCGGCCGTTTCGAGAGAAAACAAGGCCCCCGGGCAGTCATAAGCCGCCATGGCCGTCAGCGTCAAAGCGGCACCGGCGCCCAGACGGGGGTCGGCCAAGCGGTATATGCGCTGTCCCGGCCGGTAAATCACCTCTTTTTCAGCCAAATCGTTCAGATAAAGAGCCTCCCCGTCCACGCGGAGCAGCAGGGAGATGTTGCCCATCATGCCTTTCTGCGCATACAGGCCGAATTCCGGCGTGTCACCCGTCTCCAGACGGAAAGCGTCGTGGCCGCCATAAAGCGCGCGGTTGAAGCGCCGGGGCTTCACGCCGGCCTGCAGAACGAAGGCATCGCCCTGAGGCAAATAGCGCAAGGCCCGCGGCTGAGTTCTGGGATTCAACACTTCGCCGCCGGCCGAGACAAGAGCTTCCTCTTGCAGATACATCGGACGGGAATCGGGGGTAGCCTGCGCGTAGAGGGAAACGCTTGCGGTCAGCGCCAGCGCAAGGGGCAACAGTCTGGAAAAAATTCGTTTGGAACGGTTCATGGCGACAGCAGGTTATTTTTGGCGAAAATAACCAAATTTCTTATATTTGTGAAATTATACACCTCCACCTGATGGCACCACTTTCGCAAGCACAACTCGGACTCTTCTACGCCTGCCAAAACCTGACGAAGGAAGACGGAAATTACCAACTGGGCACCCTTTGGCCGCTGCCCGCATGGGTCGACGTCGACCGCCTGAAAAAGGCCCTGGAGCAAGTCGTAGCCAACCATCCCTATATCCTTTCGCGCATCGTCCTGCACGACGACCGGCTGATGACCGAGCCCGGCACGTGGGGCGACGACATCGTCGCGCTCAAGAAAATACACAGCCTCGACGAGGTCCGCGGCAGCTTCTGCCGGCTCATGGACCTGCTCGCAGACCGCCTGTTCCGGATGGAAATATATCAGACCGACAACGGCAACTGGCTTTACATCGAATTCCACCACATCATCCTCGACGGGACCTGCCAATGGGGCATTCTGCTGCCCGAAATCAGCCGCGCCTACGACGGCACGGAGCCCCTCACGCCCGAGCCCCTCAGCGGCGAAGACATCGCCCGGGCCGAAGATGAACGCCGCCAAAGCAGCGAGTGGCAGACCCAGCGTGAATGGTACCTGAAGGAATTCGCCGACGCCGAAGAGACCGATTCGCTGCCGGCGCGGACCGTCCGTCAAAACGAAGACGGAAACGAAAGCCCCAAAACATACGACCTCTGCGAGCCCACCTTCCCCATCCCCGTCAAGCGTCAGACCCTGGAAAGCGTCTGCCGGAAATACGGCGTCAAGGAAAGCGTGGTCTTCACCGCCGCGTGGGGCAAGTTGCTGGCCAACTACACGGCCGACGACAAAGCCTTCTTCACCACGGTCTATTCGGGCCGGGCCGACGTGCGCACCCGCCAGACCTTCACCATGATGGTCCACACGCTGCCCATCTTCATGCACACCGCTCCGACCGACGCCGTGGGCGACTGGCTGCAGCGCGTCAAGACACAACTCGCCGCCACCCGGAAAAACGACGTCTACTCGTTCCCCGACCTCTACCAAGACCTCAACCTGCGCAGCGACCTCATGTTCGTCTACCACGGCAAAGTAGCCCGGGCCTCGCTGGCCGACGGTCTTGTTCTCGACGGCCATTACATTGAGGGACAAGACCTTCACATAGCCCGGCCCGGCATCAGCCTCGACGGACAGGTCTTTGAAGCCGCCCGGCCGACAGAAGCCTCAGACTACGGTCTGCGCATCAGCTACCGAAGCTCTGTTTATTCCGCGGAAACGGTGGCCGACATGGCCGAAGCCTACGCCGCCATCGTCAACTCCATGGCCACGGCCGAAACCGTCGGCCAACTGGCCGCCGCCTCGAAGGAGCAAGTGCGAAGGCTTGACGGTTTCAACCCGGAACAGCTGGCCGAATACCCCGCCGACCGGAGCGTCGTCGACCTCTTCCGCGACAACGTGCTCAAAAACCCCGACAACGACTGCTGCGTGTTCGAAGGCAGACGTTACTCCTACCGCCAGACAGACGCCCTGACCGACGCCCTGGCCGCCCGCATCCGGCAAAGCGTCTTCACGTCCGGATGCCCGGCCGGCGAGCGCCCGACGGTGAGTTTCATCGTGCCACGCAACGAACTGATGCTCATCGTGCCCCTGGCCATTCTCAAGGCCGGCTGCACCTACCAGCCGCTCGACTCGAGCTACCCCCCCGAGCGCCTGAACTTCATGATCCATGATGCCCGGGCCCGGCTGCTCGTCTGCACGGAAGCCTTCCGCCCCCTGTTCGACGCTTACAGGGGTCCCTGCCTGGAACTGAACGCTGACGACCCGGCCGCCGGCCTGAACGCCGGAGCTCAAATCTCCAATCTCAAATCTCAAATCCAGCCGTTCCAACCCTCCGACACCGCCTTCCTGCTGTATACCTCCGGCACCACGGGCACCCCGAAGGGCGTGATGCTCACTCACCGCAACCTTCTGGCCCTGGCCGTCAACCACACCAAAGTGCAACGGATGGACAGCCGCTCAAGGGTGGCCGCCTATGCCTCCTACGGCTTCGACGCCTATCAGCAAGACCTCTGGGCCGCCCTGGTCGCCGGCGCAGCGCTCCACATCATCAGCGAAGACATCCGCTACGACCTCGTGGCCCTTCACGATTACTTCGAGCGCGAAGGCATCAGCCACGTCTTCATGACCACCCAAGTGGGCACGCAGATGGCCGTCAACTTCCCCGACATGCCCGCCATGAAGGTCGTCACCGTGGGCGGCGAAAAGCTCGTCAGCCTCGACCCGCCGCGCTACCGCCTCATCAACGGCTACGGCCCCACGGAGACCCTGGCCTACATCGCTTACTACGACGTCAAACGCAACGAACCTGACATTCCCATCGGCTACGCCACCGACAACGCGCTGCTCTACGTGGTCAACAAAGACCTGCAACGGGTGCCGCCGCTCGCCGCGGGCGAACTCCTCATATCGGGCGTACAGACCGGCAAAGGCTACCTCGGACAGCCCGAAAAAACCGCTCAGGCCTTCATCGACAACCCCTTCTCCGACGGCACGCCCGACACGGCCAAGGCTTACCGCACGGGCGACATCGTCCGTTACCGCGAAGACGGCGCCCTGGAATTCATCGGCCGCAAAGACGGACAGGTGAAAATACGCGGTTTCCGCATCGAACTCAAGGAGGTGGAAACGGTCATCCGCGACTACCCGGGCATCAGCAACGCCACGGTGCAAGCCTTCGACCTCGAGTCCGGCGGCAAAGCCATCGCCGCCTACATCGTGGCCGGACAGAAGGTCGACGTCAAGGCCCTCAACGCCTTCATCGCCGAACGCAAACCGCCCTATATGGTCCCCGCCGCCACGATGCAGGTCGAAGAGATTCCCCTGACGGTCAACGGCAAAGTGGACCGCAAGAAATTGCCGACGCCTGAAATCACGGCGCCCGGTCCCGACGACGGAAGCGAAACCGACCGGTCCGCGGCGCCGCTGAACCTGCTCGAGACGGAACTCGCCGGGCTCATCGCCGCCCACGCCGGCTGCCGGCCCGACATGGCCGTCACCCTGCCCCTCAAATATGTCGGCCTGACCTCCATCTCGAGCATCAAGCTCGCCACCCAAATCTACAAACGCTTCGGCGTCAACATCACCAACCGCGAACTCACCGGTGAGGCCACCCTCCAGTCGATTGAGAACAAGATACTGGGCAAATGGATGTCTGAGGAGGAAGCCGCACCGACGCCGCCAACCGCTGAATCCAAGAAAACCGCTGAAGTCCGGCAAGCCGTCGAAGCCCCGCTCTCGAATGCCCAGTTGGGGGTTTTCTATGAATGCCTGAAAGACCCCAAGTCGACCGTCTACAACGTGCCGACCCTGGTCCGCTTCCCCGCCTCCGTCCGGCCGGAAGACATCCAGGCCGCCACAGAAAAGGCCATCGCGGCACACCCGGTCCTGCTCGCCCGCTTCGACAACAGCAGCGAAACGCCCCTTCAGCGCCTCGAAGCGTCAGCGAAACCCTCCGTCACCCTATCCGCCGAAAGCGTCGACGAACTGAAAAAGAGCTTCGTCAGGCCTTTCGACCTCTTCAACGGACCGCTTTACCGGGCCACCGTCTCCGCTCAGAACCTCCTCTTCGACGTTCACCATCTGGTCATGGACGGCGCCAGCGTCAGCCTCTTCCTGCGCGACGTCTGCCGCAGCCTCGACGGGCAGGCCGTCACGCCCGAAACGTTCACCTTCTTTGATTACGCACGCGAAGAAAGCCTGTCCGACCGCTCCGAGGCCGAAGCCTGGTTCACCGAACGGCTTTCTACGGTCGAAGAAGCCACAGCCATCCCCGCCGACCTCCACGGCAAAGAGGAGGACGGCCGGGCCGCTTATGCCCACCTGAGCGTCGACCACGAAGCGGTGGAAGCCTTCGCCCGCTCTCGGGGCATCACCGCGGCCGCCGTCTACCTGGCCGCCACGGAATATCTGGCCGCCCGCTACGCCAACACCCGCGACGTCTGCCTCTGCACCGTTTCATCGGGCCGCAGCGACGTCCGCACGGCCGACACGGCGGGCATGCTGGTCAACACCCTGGCCCTGACAGCGAAAATCTCCGACGTTTCGGTCGGGGAATACTTGAAAAGGGTATCCGACGACTTGCGCGCCACCCTCGAACACGAACATTACCCCTTCGCGAAGATCTCCGAAAAATTCGGCCTCGACGCCGGTCTGGTCTTCGTCTACGAGGTGGGGGTCATCGACCCCTTGACCGTGGGCGGCGAGGCCGTATCGACCGAATCGTTCGGCCTGACCCACGCCAAATTCAAGATAACGCTGCTCGTCGAGCCTTATGACGGACAGATCTGCCTGTCGGCCGAATACAACGACGCCCTTTATTCAGCGGACATGATCGGCCGGCTGCTCGAATCGCTGCGTCAGGTCATCGTCAACATGACGACCTGCCCGGAAGGCCGGCTGACCGCTCTTTCCATCGTTTCGCCCGCCCAGCAGGCCGAAGTCGCCGCCATGAACAGCATAGGCACCCAGCCCCTCCCCGTCCGCCTCTTCCACCGGGGAATGGAGCTTTGGGCCGAGCAAGCGCCCTCACGCACCGCGCTCATCGCCGCCGACCGCACGCTTTCTTACCGCGAATTCGACCTCGAAGCCAACCGGATAGCCAACGCTCTGAGAAAGAAAGGCGTCAAGCGCAACGACGCCGTCGTGGTGTTGCTGAACCGCCGCAGCACCACGCTGACCGCCATCTTCGGCATCATGAAAGCCGGCGGCGCCTTCATCCCCTGCGACCCCGAATACCCCACCGAGCGCATCCGGCTCATCGCCGACGACTCCGGCGCCCCCTACGTCATCACCACGCCCGACCTGGTCAGCCACTATGGAGCGCGCGGGCTCTGCATCGACGATCTTTTGGCCGAGACCGACGAACGCCATCCGGCCGTGGAGGTCAGTCCGACCGACCTAGCCTACTACATCTACACCTCGGGCAGCACGGGCAAACCCAAAGGCGTGCGCGTGGCCCACAGCAACATCACCACCTACATCACCACCGGCCCGCTCCACCCGATGCGGGTCATGATGGAAAGCTGCGAGCGCATCTTCAGCCTGTCGACCATCTCGTTCGACGCCTTCATCTGCGAAAGCGGCATGGCGCTCTTCAACGGCCGGACCTTCATCTTCGCCGACGAAGCGGAAGCCAAAGACCCGATGGCCCTGCTCGGCTGCCTGCAGCGCACCCGGCCCGACTACTTCGGCTGCACGAATTCACGGATGCTCCAATATCTGGAACTGCCCGAATTCGTCGAATGTCTGAAAAGCTGCCGTTGCATCCTCCAGGGCGGTGAGAAATTCTCGGAACTGCTGCTCGGCAAAATCCGCCTCATCAACCCCCATTGCGTCATCCTCAACGGCTACGGCCCCACCGAAATTTCCATCGGCTGCAATTCGGTCGACCTGCAGCACGCCCCTTATCTGAGCGTGGGCAAGCCCATCCCCAACTACACCGAGTGGATCGTCGACCTCGACGGCAACGAACTCCCCGTCGGCGTGACGGGCGAACTGGTCGTGGGCGGCGAAGGGGTCACCCAGGGCTACAACAAACTGCCCGAGCTCACGGCCGAAAAATACATCACCTACCGGGGCATGCGGGCCTTCAAGACGGGCGACTTCGCCCGCTGGCTGCCCAACGGCGAGGTGGAAATACTGGGCCGCACCGACCACCAGGTCAAACTGCGCGGCCTGCGCATCGAACTGGGCGAAGTGGAAAACGCCATCGCCGGGGTGGAGGGCGTCAAAAACGTCCTCGTCAAGATCTGCAACCTCAACGGCCGCGACCACCTCAGCGCCTACTACGTGGCCGACCGCCCCATCGACCCCGAAGAGATGAAAGGCAGCATCGGCCGCACGCTCACCGCCTATATGGTGCCGACGGCCTACCTGCAGATGGAACGCTTCCCGATGACCCCCAACGGGAAAGTGGATTTCCGCCACCTGCCCCTGCCTGAGCTCACGCAGAGCAGCCAGGCCTACACGCCGCCGGCCAACGAGGTCGAAAAAGCCATGGCCGACGCCTTCGCGTCCACGCTGGGTCTGGAGCGGGTCAGCGTGACCGATTCGTTCTTCGACCTGGGCGGCACGTCGCTCGTGGTCATGAAACTGGTCATCGCCCTGCAACAGGCCGGCCATCAGGTCAGCTACGCCGACGTTTTCGACCATCCGACGCCCCGTGAACTGGCCGAGTTCACCCGTCCCGGGCTTTCCGCCGCGACCGCGGAACAGCCCGGCCAGGCCCAAGCGGGCGATGCCGACATCCGGGACTTCGATTATACAGAGATAGACAAAATATTGGTTCACAATAATTTGGACCAATTCCGGAGCCACGGCGCCTTGCGTCCGTTGGGCACGGTGTTGCTGACCGGCGCCACGGGTTTCCTGGGCATCCATATTCTGAAATGCCTGCTCGAACAATACCCCGACACCCGCATTCACTGCCTGTTGCGGCCCAAAGGCGACGTCACGGCCGAAGAACGGCTCAAACAGCTGTTGTTCTATTATTTCGACCAAGACCTCTCCGACCGCTTCGGACAGCGCATTTTCGTCCACGAAGGCGACGTGACCCGGCCCATCGAGCTCGCTGAAAGCGTCGACACGGTCATCAACTGCGCCGCCCTGGTCAAACACTTCGCCAGCGGCCACCAAATGGAGGCCATCAACGTGGGCGGCGTCAGGAACTGCATCGGATTCTGTCTGAAAACCGGCGCCCGCCTCATACAGATCAGCACCTACTCCATCGCCGGTGCAGCCGTCAACGGCCAGCCCGACACGGCCGCGCTCAGCGAGCAGATGCTCTATGTAGGGCAAAGCGTCAACAACGCCTACATCCACTCCAAACTCCTGGGTGAGCGTTGCGTGCTCGACGCCGTGGCCCGCCGCGGGCTCGACGCCAAAATCATGCGCGTGGGCAACCTCTCGGCCCGTTCGGCCGACGGTGAATTCCAGATCAACCTCCACGCCAACAGTTTCATGGGCCGCCTGCGCGTCTTCAACATGCTCGGCGTCCTGCCCTATTCGTCTTACCTCTCGCCGGTGGAATTCTCCCCCATCGACCAGACCTCGGCCGCCATCTGCCTGCTCGCCCAAACCGACAGAGGCTGCACGGTTTTCCATCCCTACAACTGCCATCAGCAGACCCTGGGCGACATCCTCGCGGAACTCAAGGCCATCGGCCGGACGGTTCAATTGGTCGAAGACGCCCCGTTCATCGAAGCGCTCAACCGGGCCAAAGTCGACCCGGACAAACAGGAGAAACTCTCCGCCTTGCTGGCTTACGAAAGCAACGGCACGGAAGCGACCATCCGGATGATTCCGCCCGAAAACGCCTTTACCGCTCAGGTGCTCCTGCGGCTCGGTTTCCGCTGGGACGCCACCTCGTCAGACTATGTAGACCGTTTCCTGCAGCAGATCGATTCCCTCAATTTCTTCGACTGATGTCCATGAAGTTTTCCCTGCCTCATTCCACCGTAGCCAGACTCACGTCGGCGTTGTTTCTGGCCGTCGCCATCATCCTGGTGGCCATGCAACTGTCGTTCCGACTTTCCCGCAGCCGGCTGAAACAATATGCCCGCTACCAGGTGCAGCAACATTCCGCCTTCCTTCAGGAACTCTCCGACGAGCTCTTCCTGTCCGACTATTGGGTCTTCAACAGTTTTATGACCGGACTGGCCGACATCGACTGCGATTTCCACAGTACGACCGACACCCTCCGCATCAGCTACAGTTTCAGTCCCCAGGCGCTGGCCGATTTGTCGACCGACGTCATCTTCAAGCGCTTGCGTTCCTTCATCGGCTACAACGAAGACGATTATGCGGCCACGATGATTTTCGAGCCCGGCGTCATCAAAGATGCCCCCGACGGACTGGCGGCCATGGTCAAGAGCAGCCATCCCGACGTCAGATACAATCTCCTGGACCTGTATGACGTTTTCGACTCCGACTTGTACCGACGGGTCAAAACCTACGACAAGCCCCTCAAGAGCAGCGGCTACACCACCGGTGACAGCCTTTGGGTGATGACCACCGCGGTGCCGTTTTCCGATGAGCGGGGACGGATCATCGGCGAGCTGTGGATCGACTGGGACCACCGGCAGACTTCGCAGGAACTCAGCCTTAATCACCCGGGCTCGGATGTCTGCGTGGCCATCATCGATGACCGGGGGCGCATCATCGCCTCGGCCGACAGCAGCGAGAATGCCCTGCCGCTGAAAGAAGTCGCCCGGCACATCTTCGGCGACGAAGGGGTCGGTCCTTGGTATGACGAGTTGCAACGACGCATCGCCACCGGCGAGTTCACCTCCTTTCGGACGGCCGCGAAAGATGACGTTCTGGTCACCTTCCTTTCGCCGACCGACGGCAGCGAGTACATGCTTTTGATGGTCAATTCGGAAAAGAAAATCTACAGCGTCGAAAAGAAATACACCCTCCTCTCGAACCTCATCATGCTGACCGGCATCCTGCTCGTGAGCCTGTGCCTGATTTACATCTTCATCACCGTCAGGCGGGAACATGAAAAAAGCCTCAAGCTGGAAAACGAGCTCGACATGGCCGCCGCCATCCAACAGGCCCTCCTGCCCGCCAACGCGTCGGACGGCTCTGCGTCGCCCTGTGAAGTCTACGGTTTCCAACGGCCGGCCAAGTCGGTCGGAGGCGACCTCTACGATTTCGTGCGCAAAGGCGACCGGCTCCATTTCTGCATCGGCGACGTGAGCGGCAAAGGCATGCCCGCCGCCCTGGTCATGACCCAACTCTGCAGCCTCTACCGTTACCTGGCTGAACGGACATCCGATCCGCAGGAAATCGTCACGCAGATGAACCGCGCCGTGATGGAACGGAGCGACGATTCGATGTTCTGCACCCTGCTCGTCGGCGTGCTCGACCTCCGGACCGGACTTTTGGAATGGTGCAACGCCGGACACAATCCGCCCGTGTTCATCCCGGCCGACGGCCAGCACGTCCGTTTCCTGAAAATCAAACCCAACCTGCCCCTTTACGCCTTCGCCGACTACGCTTATCAGAAAGAATCGCTTTCTATGAAAGCCGGCGACCGCCTCTTTCTTTACACCGACGGCGTGACGGAGGCCCGCAACGACGGCGACGGGTTCTACGGCGAAGCATCCACCCTCGCCTCGTTGCAAGCTCACGGCTGTCTGCCCTTCGACCGTTTGGTCGGCCACTTGCTCGACGACCTGTCGGCTTTCACCGGTCCGGCCGAACAGAACGACGACATCACCATGCTCTGCGTGAGCTGGAACGGAGCGTCTCAGGCGAAACTTTGAATCACTTTGATATGAAAATCGACATCAAGAAAACCGACGGACAGACCGTCATCACCCTCGACGGCATGCTCGACAGCAGCTCGGCCGCCCAATTCCAGGAAACGGTCAACGGCATCCTCTCGGATCCGGCTGACTTTGACCTGCTGCTCGACTGCAGCGGCCTCGCCTACATTTCCTCACAAGGCATACGGACCGTCCTGACCCTCATCAAGGCGTCCATCGCCCGAAAAGGGAAGCTCGTGTTCAGCGGCATCCGCCCCGCCGTCAAAGAGGTGTTCGACCTCTGCGGCCTGAGCCAGACGATGACCTTCGTCTGATTAACATTTTTTCGCTGCCCGGAGAACAGCGTAACGAAAAAGCGCTATATCTTTGCACCGGTTTCAGGTGACGCCGACTGCCATCGCTGCGGCCGGCGTTGAAAAGGGAATCAGGTGCAAATCCTGAACTGTGCCCGCAGCGGTAAGTCTAAAAAAAAGAGACCGGAACATCTTCAGCCACTGTTCCCTCAGCGGAATGGGAAGGCGTCCGCCTCTCAGACAAGCCCGAAGACCTGCCTGAGGCGATGTCTCATAAATGAAGTCCGGGGCGAGGCTTCCTGAATGGGTTTGGTTCATGCTTTTTGCATATCTAATGATTACGGCCGCTGCAGCCTCGATGCAGCCCGACACCGCAGCTTTGACCAAGGCCGACACTTTGGCTTTGGACGCCGTCACGGTCAGTGCGCCAAGAAGCGTCGAATCGCTCTCCTCCGCGCCCCTGCAACGGGTTTCCGAAACGCTGCTGTCTGAGACGGGCGCCGTCAGCTTGCAAGAGGCCCTGCGCACCTTCTCGGGCGTCAGCGTCAAGGACTACGGCGGCATAGGCGGTCTGAAAACGGTCAACATCAGAAGTTTCGGCGCCCAGCACACCGGCGTCAGCTACGACGGCATCACCCAGGCCAACGCCCGCAACGGCCAGGTCGACATCGGGCGATTCAACCTCGACAACGTCGGCAGCATCGAGCTCGACATAGCCGGCTGCGACGACATTTTCCGCAGCGCGCGGCTGGCCTCCTACGTAGGCACGCTCAGCATCAACAGCAAGCGGCCTGAGTTCCCGGACAGTTGCCGCACCCACGCCGGCGTCAGGATGCGGGCGGGCTCTTTCGGCACCCTCAACCCCTATCTCCAGCTCGATCAGCAACTTTCCAAGCGTTGGGCCTGCTCCGTCAGCGCCGATTACCTCCATTCTGACGGAGACTATCCTTTCCTGATTCAGAACGGACAAGCCTCTCACGAAGAGACCCGGCTCAATTCCGACGTCAACGCTCTGAATGCGCTTTTCAAGGTCTACGCCGACCTGGCGCAAGCGGATGAACTGATTTTCAGCGCGTCCGCATACGTCAGCGAGCGCGGCCTGCCCGGTTCGGTGGTGCTCTACACGCAAGACCCCTCTGAGCGGCTCTGGGACCGCGAATGGTCGGCCAGTGCCTTGTATACCCGGCACTGGGAGGAACATTGGGCGCTGAAAGCCGGCCTTTCCTATGTGTCGGAACACAACCGCTACGTCAACACCGACCCGGCCTACCCCGCCGGCATCGACGACCGCTACCACCAGCAGGAAGGAGCGCTCAGCGTCACGGCGCTCTGGACGGCCGACGAACATTTCCAACTCTCCCTGGCGGAAGATTTCACGCTGAGCCACCTCGACGCCAACCTCGCCAACTGCCTGTATCCTACCCGCGAAGCCTCCTACACCGCCCTCTCGGCCCAATACAAGACCCCCCGCCTGACGCTGACGGGCGTATTGCTGGGCACCTTGGTCAGCGAACAGACCCGCGTGGGCGAAGCGGCCGGCGACCGTCATCACCTCTCGCCGTCGCTCAGCCTTTCCTATCAGCTTTTCCGCCGGCACGACCTGCGGCTCAGGGCTTCGTTCAAGGAAAGTTACCGGCTGCCCACCTTCAACGACCTGTATTATCCGCGCATCGGCGCCAAAAACCTGGAGCCCGAAACCGCCCGGCAGGCCAATATGGGCCTGACCTGGTTCCGTCAGTGGGACGCTTGTTTTCTGAGCCTGTCGGCCGACGCTTACGGCAACCTGGTCGACAACAAAATCACGGCCGTGCCCACCCTTTTTGTCTGGAGCATGCGCAACATCGGCCGGGTGGAGATGACGGGGCTCGACCTTTCGGCCCACCTCAACGCCCGCCTGGCCGAAGGATTCCGCCTGAAAGTGTCGGGCAATTATTCCTGCCAGCACGCCGTCGACGTCACCGACCCCGAGGCCAAGAATTACGGCGACCAGATCGCTTACACGCCCCGCCATACGGGCAGCGCCTCCGTCATCGTCGAAACGCCGTGGTTCAATGTAGGTTATACGCTCAACGCCGTGGGCGAACGCTACGCTTTGTCGCAAAACACGGCCGCTTGCCGCATCGACCCCTATGCCGATCACTGCATCAGCGTCAACCGAGGCTTTTCCTTCGGCCGTCAACACCCCTGGCAGCTTCATCTGAGCGCCGAAGTGCTCAACCTCGCCGACGACCATTATGAAATCATCCGATATTACCCGATGCCCGGCCGTCATGGCCGGGTCTCGGTCAGACTCACTTATTGAATTCAGTTCATGAAACACACCACTATGATTCTCGCCGCTTTGGCGGCCTGCTGCGCGCTGGGGTCGTGCCGAACGGACAGCCCTGAGACTCAGGTTTCCGGCCTCCACGGGGTGCTGGTCCTCAACAACGGCAACTGGGGCGCCAACGACGCCTCCGTTTCGCTCTTCGATACGGACACGAAGACCGTGACGGGCAACGTCTTTTACAGCGTCAACCGACAGCGTCTGGGCGATCTGGGCCAGGACATCGTGCGTTGCGGTGACGAATTGTACATCGCCCTGAACGGTTCGAAACTGGTGTTCGTCACCGACCTGGAGCTGAAACTCAAGGCGCAGGTCGAGGCTTACAACGGCGAGAGCAAATTGCAGCCCCGCCGGCTGGCCGCGGCCGAGGGAAAAGTCTATGTGACTTATTACGAAGGCTTTCTGGGTGAAATCGACGCTGCGACCCACACGGTCCGCACGGTTCCGGTCGGCAACAATCCGGAAGGCGTGGCCCTGGCCGCAGGCAAGCTCTACGTGGCCAATTCGGGCGGACTGCTCTATGAATCGGGCTACGACACCACCCTGTCGGTGGTCGATGCCGCCACGTTGACGGAAACCGCCCGCCTCACCGTCAACTGCAATCCGCAGTGTGTCGTGGCCAATGCCTCGGGCAGCCGCGTCTATGTAAACAGCTGGGGTAATTACGACGACATCCTGCCCAAACTCCAGTCGGTCGAAACGGCCACTTTGAGCGTGACGGACGAAGATTACGCCGACGTCAAGGGCATCGCCATGGGCCGCGGCGACACGCTCATCGTCGTCACGGGCGGTTACGACGCCGATTGGCAGATATCCGGCACCCTCTGGAAACACGACGCCGCCCGCGACGTGAAGGCGGGCCGTTTCTCCGAAACCGCCGTCACGCCCTATTATTCGGTGTCGGCCGACGCGGCCAGCGGTCAGGTCTTCGTCGGCACCTCCGACTACGCCACCGACGGCGACGTCTGGCTCTTCGACGCCCGGGGCCGCCTGTCGGCCACCTTCGACGCCCAAGGCATGAACCCCCAGAAATGCCTCCTGCTTGACTGACCGACGCGCGCTTCATTTTTTTTGCGCGCGATTAAACTTCCGGCGTTTACGGAGTCTATATGGATAGTACCTTAAAAACACATTTTGACATGAAACGATGGTTTTATTTTTTGATGCTCGCGGCCTTCGTATCGTCGTGCACGGGCAGCCGTGATCCCTGGGGTGACATCGACCCTTGGGGCGGTGAAGGCGGCGGTCAGGAGCAACAAGACCCGCAAGGGGGCGAAACGGAAGAAGACGAAGGCGAGACGGAGACAGACGTCGACATCGACGACTCCGACACCTCCGACGACAACATCGCCAACACGAGCTTCGACAACGTCGTGTCGGTGGTCTACAGCCAGGAAGGCGTCAGCGTCAGCGGCCTGGTGACGGGCATCGACGCCCAACAGGAAGGCGCCCGCCTGACCCTGACCAACACCACCGACCGGAAAGTGAAATACGTGCTCTCCGGCCAGAGCAGCGACGGCTTTTTCAAGCTCTACAGCAGCAAGAAACAGGCCATCGTCCTGAGCGGGCTGACGCTGACCAATACCCAAGGCGCCGCCATCAACAACCAGAGCAAAAAGCGGACGTTCGTCGTCATCGAAGGCGAGAACAGCCTCTCCGACGGCAACCTCAACGCTTCGGGCGACTATCCGGAACAAACGGCCGACGAAGACATGAAGGCGGCCTTTTTCAGTGAAGGACAGCTTGTCTTCAGCGGCAGCGGAAGCCTGACGGTCAACGCCGTGGGCAAAAGCGGCATCACCAGCGACGACTACGTGCGCTTCATGAACGGCAGCGACGTGACGGTCAAGTCGTCCAACGGACACGGCGTCAGGGGCAAAGATGCCGTCATCGTCAGCGGCGGCACGGTCCGCGTCACCCTCTCTTCCACGGCCACGGGCAAAAAATGTTTCACCACCGACAGCCTGATGTATATTGAGGGCGGCACGTCCGTTCTCGTCAACCAGGCCTCGGCCGGCAGCGTCGACGGCGAACTGACCGGAGCGGCCTGCATCAAGGCCGACCAATTGTTTGTCATTCAAGGCGGTGAGCTCAGCGCCACGGCCAGCGGAAAAGGCTGCAAGGGCATCAGCGGCGATCAAAAAGGTTATTTCGAAGGCGGAAAGGTCACGGTCAAAGCCAGCGGCGCCAATTACGGTTCTTCCTCCGGCCGCTATTATTCCGCTTCCGACAATTCGGTGTCGTCGAAGGCCATCAAATTCGACGGCAGTCTGGTCTTTTCGGGCGCAGACGTGACGGCCTCGGCCTCGTCGCACGAGGCCATCGAGTCGAAGGGCACGGTCACCGTCAGCGGCGGCACCATCAGCGCCACCTCGAGCGACGACGCCGTCAATTCCGCGTCGACCATGACCATCAGCGGCGGCGTGATTTATGCCTATTCCACCGGCAACGACGGTCTGGACGCCAACGGCAATATGACCATCAGCGGCGGCACGGTTTACGCCATCGGCTGCGGCAGCCCGGAAGTGGCCATCGACGCCAATACCGAAGGAGGTTACCGCCTTTATATAAAAGGAGGCAACGTCATCGCCGTGGGCGGTCTGGAAAGCAATTCGTCGGTGAGTCTCGCTCAGGTCAGCACTTCCTGGACCAAAAACGCCTCCTACAGTCTTTGCGACGGCGACAGCGTACTCTTCTCCTTCAAGGCTCCGGCCAAGGGAGGCAGCGGTCTGTATATGCTTTCGCCCACGTTGGTGAGCGGTCAGAGCTATGCTTTGAAAACTTCGGCCACGCTGAGCGGCGCGACGTCCTATTTCGACGGCGTCCTCTCTTTGGGCGGCAGCGCAACGGGCGGCACGTCCTCCACCCTGAAGGCGGCGGCCTATTCGTCAGGCGGCGGTGGCGGCAGTCACGGCCCCGGCAGATGGTGATCTTCCCTGAAAACCGCGTCATCTTCCCTGAAAAATGAAAAAGCTGATATATATTCTTTTGTTTTTCGCCGCCGGTCTGCTGCCCCTCAGCGCGCAGGAAGCCGGGCAGAAAAGCTTGGACAAGCGCAACCTGGTGACCCGCGAATGGAACACCGACGTGTCCACGAACCTGAAATACCTCGACCACGAGACCGTTTACAATGCTGAAGGACGGAAAATCCAAGAGACCGAATACACCAAAACGGGCAAACTCTGGACGAAAAAGTTTGAATACGGCCCCGACGGAAAGGTCGTGCGTGAGCTTACTTACAATGCCAAGGGCAAATTGGACAACATCCAGAAGTTCGAGTACAACGAGTACGGCAAAAAGCAGGCCGTCTATACCTACGATGCCAAGGGCAAACCGGTGAAAATCAAGATTTTCGAATATCAAGTGCGCGAAAGCGAATGACCTGGGCGTCAGAGAGATATGAAGCAGCCGAATCCTCAGAGCCCTTTTTCCGCTGACGGACGTTTCGCGCCCGTCGTCGGCCGTTTCGCGCCCATCACGCTGGACGGGATGGATGCCATCCGGCTGATGAACCGCATCGACACGAAATACCTGACCGACTCAGCGACCTTGGAAAAACTGCTCGAGGCAGCGGCCTCACTGGGTTATCGGGTGTTGGAGACCGACGGCGGCCGCATACAGCACTACCGCTCGATGTATTACGACACCCCCGGCCTTCAGATGTATCTCGACCACCACAACCGCCGCCTCACCCGGCAGAAACTGCGCATCCGCTCTTACGACGGCATTCTGACCTTCCTCGAACTCAAGAAGAAGAACAACCACGGCCGGACCAAGAAAAAGCGGATGGAGATACCTGTGGAACGTTACGGACAGCCTGTCCTCGACGCCGGGGCACGGGCGTGGCTGGACGGGCGTCTGAAGTATCCGGCGGCCCTCTTGCGCCCGGCCCTCGAAACCGTCTTTTCCCGCATCACGCTGGTCGATGCGCAGATGACCGAGCGCTCCACCATCGACTTTTCGCTCCGTTTCCAAAACCTGCGCAACGGCCGGTCGGCCGACCTGGGCGCGCTGGCGGTCATCGAGGTCAAGCAAGACGGCCAACGGCCCAGCCCCCTGCGCGATCTTTTGCTCCATCTGAGGGTGAAGCCCTTCCGCATCAGCAAATATTGCATCGGAACGGCCCTGACCGACACGGAGATACGTGCGGGCCGCTTCAAACAGAAATTGATCCTGATTGAAAAACTCAAATCACAAATATGACCGCTTTACAAATCTCCATGCTCCCTGATGAGGAGTTGCTCGACTTGCAGGGGCTCAGCCCGTGCGTCATGAGCGCTTCGCAGAGTCTGACGGAACTCGCCGTCAGATTCGCCCTGAACCTGCTGACGTGCTTTGTCATCACCCGTCTGCTCTATTATCCGAAGAGCCGCCGCAGCGACTATTATTTCACCTTCATGGCCTTTTCGTCGGCCATGCTGCTGCTCCTTCACATGATGGGCAGCGTAGAGGTCGGCGTGGGGCTGACCCTCGGCCTGTTCGCCATCTTCGGCATCATCCGTTACCGCACCGAAACGGTGCCCATCCGTGAGATGACCTATCTGTTCATCATCATCGCGGTGGCGGCCATCAACGGCCTGTCGTCCGTCTACAAGGAGGTGGTTTCGTCCGACGGCTTCCCCGTCTACGCGTTTTCGTGGCAGGACGTGGGGCTGTGCGTCCTGACCAATCTGCTCATCGTCATCCTGCTGGCTGCGCTGGAAAAAGCCAAGTCGCTGCCCAAGACGGCGACCAAGCTCATCCACTACGACAAAATCAAGCTCATCGTGCCCGAAAAGCGCGAGGAACTCATCGCCGACCTCAAGGAGCGCACGGGCCTCGACATCACCGACGTGGACATCGCCGACATCGACTTCCTGAAAGACGCCGCCTACGTCAAAATCATCTACCGCAAAACGTTGTGATAAAAAATGTATCTTTGCGGGAAAGATACCGACCATGTTCAGAAAATTTTTCCCCGCACTCCTGACGGCCCTGTCGCTGTGGACGTCTGTTGCCGGCGCCCAGACTTCTTTCGGTGAAAACACATTGTTCAACGACGGATGGACATTCATCCGGCAAGATGCGCAAGGCGCCTGGCAGCCTTCCTTCGACGACACGCGCTGGCGGGCGGTCACCCTTCCTCACGACTGGTCGGCCGAAGGGGTGCTCTCGCCCGACAACGCCGCCTGCACCGGATTCCTGCCCGCCGGCATCGGCTGGTACCGGAAACATTTCTCCGGTCAGAGCCTGAGCGCGGAAAAAGTTTACATCTATTTCGAAGGCGTCTACAACCGCTCCACGGTGTGGTTGAACGGTCAGCTGCTCGGCCACCGTCCGAGCGGCTACAACTCTTTTATGTACGACCTGACCCCTTACCTCAACCGCACGGGCGACAACGTCCTGGCCGTCAAGGTAGACCACAGCCGCAAGGCCGACTCGCGCTGGTATCCGGGCTCGGGCATCTACCGCAACGTCTGGCTCACTTGCAGCGCTTCGACGCATTTCAGCCTCTGGGGCGTGGCCTGCCGCACCGCGCAGCTGACCGACCGTCAGGGCGTCATCGAGGTGGAGACGTCGATCGAGGGGCTCGACGGCCATACCCTGCGCCTGACCCTGAAAGACGCCGAGGGACGGACGGTTTCGCAAAAGAGCGTCAAGGCTTCCGAGGCGCAAGTCACTCGACTCCGCCTCGCCTCGCCCCGCCGCTGGGACCTCGACGATCCTTACCTCTATACCCTTCAGGCCGAAATACGGAAAGACGGCGCCACGGTCGATGCCTGCAGCGTCAGCACGGGTCTGCGCACGCTTGAATTCCATGCCGACCGCGGCTTTGCGCTGAACGGACGGAACACCAAAATAAAAGGCGTCTGCCTTCACCACGACGCCGGCGTGTTGGGTGCCGCCGTGCCGCCCGAAGTGTTGGAATACCGGCTCCGCACGCTCAAAAGCCTGGGCGTCAACGCTATCCGCACCAGCCACAATCCGCAGGCCCCGGCCTTCTACGAGCTTTGCGACCGCCTCGGCCTGCTCGTCATGGACGAAGCTTATGACGAATGGGAATTCAACAAAAAGAAATGGGTGGAAGGCTGGAACGTGGGCAAGCCCGGCTTCGACGGCACGGCCGACTATTTCGAAGAATGGTGCGAGCGCGACCTGAAAGACATGGTCAGACGTGACCGCAACCACCCCTGCATTTTCCTGTGGAGCATCGGCAACGAAGTGGACTATCCGAACGACCCCTACTCCCATCCCATCCTCAACGGCGACGGACTGGAATTCACCCAGCCCATGTCGGGCGGCTACAAGCCCGATGCCCCCGACGCGATGCGCATCGGCGTGATTGCGGAAAAATTTGCCGGCTGGGTGCGATCGGTCGATCCTTCGCGGCCCGTCACCGGGGCGCTGGCCGGCGTGGTGATGTCCAACCAGACGGCTTACCCCGAGGCGGTCGACGTGGTGGGCTACAATTACACCGAAAGCCGCTACGGCAAAGACCACGCCCAATACCCCGACCGCATTCTCTACGGCTCGGAAAACCGCCACGGTTACGCCGAATGGAAGGCCGTGCGCGACAACGGTCACATTTTCGGGCAGTTCCTCTGGACCGGCGCCGACTACCTGGGCGAAGCCGGCGTATGGCCTGCCCGCGGCTCGGCCTCCGGTTTGCTCGATCTGGGCAATTTCGTCAAACCCCGCGGCCGTTACCGTGAAGCGATCTGGAGCGACAAGCCCGTCTGCTGGCTCGGCACGGGGCTCAAGTCGGCCGAAAAGGTGCGCCGCTTCGACGCGCCCGACAGTTACGACCTCTGGGACTGCTGGAATTACGAGGACGGGCAAACGGTGCGGGTAGTCTGTTACACGAATGCCGCCGCCGCGCGTCTGCTGCTCAACGGCGAGGAGGTCGGCGCGCTGACCCCTCACAACGACGAGACGGGCATCATCGGCTGGGACATTCCCTTTGCCGCGGGCGTGCTCCGGGCGGAAGGCTTCGACGCGCAGGGCCGGCTCGTCTCAGCCCATGAAATCCGCTCCTCGCTGCGGCCCTACTGCCTGAAGGCCACGGTCGTTGAGGCCGGGGCCGGCCCAAGCGCCTGTGCGGCCTCAGGCTTGGCCGGCGCTTCCGCTGCCCGCGTGGTCAGGGTCGTGGTGGAAGTGCTCGACGAGCAAGGGGTTCCCGTGAAGCTGGCCGACAACGAGGTGACTTGCCGCGTAGAAGGACCCGGCCGCCTGCTCGGTCTGGAGTCGGGCAACATCAAAGACGTCAGCATCCTGACCGACAACGCCCAAAGGGTCTTCAAAGGCCGCCTGGCCGCCTACATCCGGCTCGACAACGCCTCGGAGGGCCAAGCCGTTGCGACCCAAGCTAACGTTTCCGTCACCCCCGTCACCGTGAAGTTCTCCTCGCCCCTGCTCCGGGGCTGCACCCTCACGCTGGAATAACCCCCGTCTGCTCCGCCCCGCGGCCGAAGCAGACGCCATTTTTCGCTGAAAACCCCCGTCTGCTCCGCCTTTCGGCCGAAGCAGACGCCACTTTTCGCTGAAAGCCCCCGTCTGCTCCGCCCTTTTGCCGAAGCAGACGCCACTTGTATGAAAATTTCGTAACTTTGCAAGACGAAACAACATATAAAATCTCATCGATATGATTCCCGCACATCAAACCGGCCCGTACCTGCCGCCTGAGGTCAAGGTTATAAAGTTGAACGCACAAGGCGTCTTTCTTGCCCTGTCTCAAGATACCGGCAACTATCGGAACGAGCAGTTCGGCAGCGACCCGTCCGGCTTCGGCGACTCTTTCTGGGATTAAAACTTTCCAATGATATGAAAAAGGCTCTCATATACCTTATACCGGCTCTGGCGCTGCTTTCCTCCTGCCAAAAGGAGAGCTTGCCTGAAACAACAGAAAACGACACCGTCACCCTCACGGCAAGCGTTGAAGGGGAAGTCACCAAAACTTACGTAGATGCCGACAAATACGTCTGCTGGGCCGACGGCGACGAGGTTTGGATCAACGGCAGCACCT
>R18__coassemble_1386_pt1 | contig 33319 bp, 19 predicted proteins | sample R18__metabat2_low_PE_032 | metagenome-assembled genome bin R18
CTGCAAGGCATTCAATATGGTGGTGCTGGGCGGCTACCTTAAGATAAAGCCCGTGGTGAGCATCGAGGCCGTGCTGAAAGGCCTGCGCAAAACCCTGCCTGAGCGCCATCACAACCTGATTCCGCTCAACGAAGCCGCCCTGCACAAGGGAATGGACATTATAAAATAAGCCGCCGGCAACGGATCCTACACAGAAACGTTTCTCTTATAAGAATCGGTTTTAAGGAATCGGTTTCGGAAGAAACAGTCTTGAAGGAATCGGTTTCGGAAGAAACGGCCTTGGAAAAACAGCCCCGCCTACAAGTATTTGTGAGCGGGGCTGCTTGTCAGTTTCTAAGGTTCAATATAAAAGGTGAATGCCGTCTTGAAATTAAAGGAAGTCTTGTCGTTGTAGCGGAACACCGCCCCGTACTGCCCGGGAGTCAGGTCGGCCTCTATCAGGAAAGAATTTGCCGGCAGGCGCTTCCAGTGGAAAGGCTCGCTCACCCAATCGGCGCCCTTGAAAGTGTCTATCGAATGGAACAGGCAGCAATACCGGCGCTTGCGTTTCTGCTGCTCGTAGCGGATAATGAGTATATTGTCGGGCGTGACGTGGCGGACGAACACGTCGTACTTTTTGGGAGTCTGCTTGAAGGCCTTTTTCTGCAAATCGCAGACCAGCAGCCACTTGCCTTCGGATTTCGTCTGGGCCGACGGGCCGTTCACATAAAACCAGGTGTTGGCCAGCTCGAAATCGGTGGGCATTCCGTTGAAATCTTCGTTGGCCCAGGCGGTTTCGAAGGGCAGCAGCACCCACTCTCCTCCCGACCAGGTGTAAAGCCCGGGGGCAAGAGCGTCCACAGAATCCGTTGCGGGAACTGAAATAGCGACGGCCGAATCGGGGGCTTGAACTGCAGGAATCTCCGTCGAATCGGATTCCCGGGCGGCAAGGGCTTTCGTTGAATCGGGCGCCTGAGCCGTGATGGTAAGACAAAACATACTGGCACACAAGGCCGTCAGGGAAAGAATCCGGTACTTCATATCCATTGTTTTTATGCCGCAAATATACGGGAGAATTATCAATGAGGAGTTGGTAAAAACAAGCCGGCCGGTCGATTTTTCCGACGGAAATGCCGCTCGCAGGGCCAGTACCCCTGCTCTCTTAATGGCAGTATAGCGTCGACGCGACGCGGAGACGCTTACCAAACACTGGAAAGCCGAAAAATTTCGCCCGTCAATGAAAAAAAACGTCATTTTGTTTGTCGGTTCACCCAAAAGCACTACTTTTGCGTCCGCTTTCGGGAAGCAAGACACACTGCCTTGGTTCACCGAAGGCCACCAGAAAACGGATTGACTCCGTAGCTCAGTTGGTAGAGCAATTGACTCTTAATCAATGGGTCGTGGGTTCGAGCCCCACCGGGGTCACGGAAAAGAGGAGAGAACCGACCAGTCGGTTCTCTTCTCTTCTATTTTCCCGTAACCCAATCCCGCGGCCGAAGCAGATGCCACTTTTCAAGGTAACCTCTGGCCGCAAAGGAGCAACCGCGAGCCGCCCGCGATTCTCGATGCACAAAAACACCTTTTCGTGCATCGAGCGTTGGCTTCACGAACAAGGTCCCCATTCACAAGCCCTTCGGGCAAGGATACCTGTTGTCGCGCTACATTCTCGATGCACAAAAGCACCGTTTCGTGCATCGAGATTTGCAGAGGCAGGCGGGCGCGGCGACATCACGGCGGCGACAGGCCCTTGAGACGGTGGTAACCTTCGGCCGCAAAGGTCGCCCGCGATTCTCGATGCACAAAAACACCTTTTCGTGCATCGAGATTTGGCATCACGAACAAGACCCCCATTCACAAGCCCTTCGGGCAAGGGTACCTTTTGTCGCGGTACATTCTCGATGCACAAAAGCACCGTTTCGTGCATCGAGATTTGCAGAGGCAGGCGGGCGCGGCGACATCACGGCGGCGACAGGCCCTTGAGACGGTGGTAACCTTCGGCCGCAAAGGTCGCCCGCGATTCTCGATGCACAAAAACACCTTTTCGTGCATCGAGATTTGGCTTCACGAACAAGACCCCCATTCACAAGCCCTTCGGGCAAGGGTACCTTTTGTTGCGCTACATTCTCGATGCACAAAAGCACCGTTTCGTGCATCGAGATTCTGATGATTCAAGAGCACCTTCGATAATGAGCGTTCTTAGGAGCGCAGCGACAGATGGGGGTTTTATTGGTGAGCGTGATACAGAGCGGAGCGACAGAGGGAGTTTGAGGGATTACTTCCCTCAATAAAACACGGCCTGGCCCGGGCCCTAGGCCCCGGGCCAGGCTCGAGCTCGACGAGCTCCTCAGAGCTCGTCAAGCTCGAGCCAGCGCATTTCTTTGAGGTCGAGGGTTTCTTTGAGGGCGGAGAGTTCCTTCCAGTCGGCCGTGATTTCGTCTCCGGACAGCTTGCCCGAGGAAAGGGCGGCTTCGAGTTCGCCGCGGCGCGCTTCCAGGGCGGCAATTTCCACTTCGAGCGCTTCGTATTCCTTCTGCTCCTTGTAAGAGCGTTTTTTGCGGACCGGCGGGTCGGTCGCACCCGATCCTGCCCCTTTTCCGGAAGTCGCGGAAACACCCGGGGCCGTCGAAGAGGACGCCGTGCGCCGCGCCGCCTCAGCCGCCTCAGCCTTCTGCCGACGCTCTTCCGCCTCCCGCCCGTCGCGCCACTCACGATACTGGGTATAATTGCCGGGGAAATCCTGCACCTCAGCATTGCCCTTGAAGACCAACAGATGGTCGACGATCTTGTCCATGAAATAACGGTCGTGCGAAACGACCAGCACACAGCCCTTGAAGCTCCGGAGATACTCCTCCAGCACATTGAGCGTCACGATATCGAGGTCGTTGGTCGGTTCGTCGAGCACCAGGAAATTCGGATTGCGCATCAACACGGTGCAGAGGTAGAGCCGGCGCTTCTCGCCGCCGCTCAGCTTCGACACGTAATTCTGCTGCGCCGACGGATGGAAAAGAAAATGGCTCAGAAACTGCGATGCGGTGAAATGGCGGCCGTCGGAGAGGCGGACCTCCTCGGCGATGTCGCGCACCACGTCGATGACCTTTTTTCCCTCGTCAAAGACCAGCCCCTCCTGGCTGTAATAACCGAACACCACCGTCTGACCGACGTCGAAGCTCCCGGCGTCGCAGGGCTCCAAGCCGAGCAGCATCTTCAGGAACGTGCTCTTCCCCGCCCCGTTGCGGCCGATGACGCCCACCTTTTCGTAACGGGCGAAATTGTAATAGAAGTTGTCGAGAATTTTCTGCTCGCCATACGACTTGGAAATGTATTTCGCCTCAAAAATCTTCGAGCCGATGTAAGTCGCCTTCACGTCGAGCGTCACCTGCTCCTCATACATCCGCTGCGACACCTTCTCCTTCAAATCGTAAAAGGCATCCTTCCGGGCCCGGGCCTTGGTTCCCCGGGCGCAGGGCATGCGGCGCATCCAGTCGAGCTCATAGCGGAACAGATTGTTGGCCCGCTGCAACTCCGCGTTGAACTGCTCGGTCCGCTGCTGCCGCTTTTCCAGGAAATAAGAATAATTGCCGTGATAGGTATAGAGCTGACGGTTGTCGATTTCCAGGATGATGTTGCACACCCGGTCGAGAAAATATCGGTCGTGGGTCACCATGAGCAGCGTCACGCCCGAACGGACCAGGTAATTTTCCAGCCACTCGGTCATTTCCAGGTCGAGGTGGTTGGTCGGCTCGTCGAGAATGAGCAGTTGAGGTTCGGCGATCAAAACCGCCGCCAGCGCCACCCGCTTGCGCTCGCCGCCGGAGAGCCGGCCGAAGGGCGTGTCGAACATCGGCACCTTGAGCCGGGTCAGGATTTGCCTGGCCTTGAGCTCGTCGTGGCCCTGCAGACGGAAAGCGTCCATCACGGTGGCCTGAGGGTCGAAATAAGGATTCTGCTCCAGATAGCCCACCTTGAGGTCTTTCCGATAGACCACGCTGCCGCTGTCGGCCTCGGTCCGTCCCGCGAGAATATCGAGCAAAGTGGATTTTCCCTTGCCGTTCTGGGCAATCAGCGCCACCCGTTGCCCTTCGGCCACGCCGAACTGAAGGTCGCTGAAGAGCAGCAGATCGCCGAACGACTTGGTCAGGTCGTTGACCTGGAGGAATGCATTGGAGGCGGCCATGGTTATTTGAGAAAAACGGATGAAGGCGGCTGGGCGGTCATCGCCTCTTTTTCCACCAGGCAGCTCAGACAGCGGGCCGTGTGGCTTTCCGGGCAGGCCATCACCTCTTCCGGGGTGCCCGTGCAGACCACCTGTCCGCCCGGCTGACCGCCTTCAGGGCCCATATCGATGATGTAGTCGGCCTGTTTGATGACGTCTTCGTTGTGTTCGATGATGATGACGGTGTTGCCTTTGTCGACCAGCTTGTTGACGACCGACATCAACACCCGGATGTCCTCGAAATGAAGGCCGGTGGTCGGTTCGTCGAGCACGTAGAGGGTATTGCCCGTATCGCGCTTGGAGAGTTCGGCCGCCAGTTTGATGCGCTGGCTCTCGCCGCCCGACAGCGTGTCGGAAGCCTGCCCCAGATGGAGATAGCCCAGGCCGACATCCTGAATCGTCTTGATTTTCTGCAGAATGGCCGGATTCGCCTCGAAAAATTCCACCGCCATGTTGACGGTCATGTCGAGCACGTCGGCAATCGATTTGCCTTTATAGCGGACTTCCAGGGTCTCGCGGTTGTAGCGTTTGCCCCGGCAGACCTCGCAGGGCACCGTCACGTCGGGCAGGAAATTCATTTCGATGGTCTGACAGCCGTTGCCGTTGCACTTCTCGCAACGGCCGCCCGCCACGTTGAACGAAAAACGCCCCGGCTTGTAGGCCCTGAGTTTCGATTCAGGCAGTTCCACGAAAAGCTGGCGGATGTCGGAAAACACCCCGCAGAACGTGGCCGGATTCGAACGGGGCGAACGGCCGATGGGCGATTGGTCCACGCTGACCACCTTGTCGACGAATTCCAGGCCCTCCACCCTTTCGAAGGGAAGCGGTTCCTGAAGCGCGCGGTAAAAATGCTTGCTGAGCAGCGCCTGCAACGTGCCGTTGACCAGCGACGACTTGCCGCTGCCCGAAACGCCCGTCACGACGATGAGTTGCCCGAGCGGGAAGCTGACGTCGATGTGTTTGAGGTTGTTGCCCGAACAGCCGTAGAGGGTGATCGAATGGCCGTTGCCCGGACGGTGGACGGTGGGACGGGGCACGCGCAGTTCATTGCGCAGATAGGCCGCCGTCAGGGTCGGGGCCGCGAGCATTTCCTTCGGCGTGCCGGAAAAGGTCAGGTTGCCCCCCTTCCAGCCGGCGCCGGGGCCCAGGTCGATGACCCAGTCGGCCGCCAGCATCATGTCACGGTCGTGTTCCACCACGATGACGGTGTTGCCCTTGTCGCGGAGCGCCTTGAGCGTGGCGATGAGCCGCTGGTTGTCACGGTGATGCAGGCCGATGCTCGGCTCGTCGAGAATGTAAAGCACGTTGATGAGCTGCGAACCGATTTGCGTGGCCAGGCGGATGCGCTGGCTTTCACCGCCCGAAAGGGTGGCCGAAGGACGGTTGAGCGAAAGGTAATCCAGACCGACGTCCAACAGAAATTTGAGCCTCGTGCGGATTTCCTTGAGGATTTCTCCGGCGATGGCCGTCTGTTTTTCGTTGAGATGAGCCGGCAAATCCTCCATCCAGGCGGAGAGTTCGCGGATATCCATCTGAGCCAACTCGGCGATGTTCTTGCCGTTCAGCCGGAACCACAGCGACTCCTTGCGCAGCCGGGCGCCGCCGCATTCGGGGCAGACATCGGTCGAGACGAACTGGTTGGCCCACTTCTGGGCAGAAGCCGACGCCTCGCCGTCCTGCTGCATTTCAACGTATTTCAACACGCCTTCGTAATGGAAGGCATAGTTGGAGAGCCCCAGCGTGGCGTTGCGCATGGTCAGTTTTTCGTCGCTGCCGTTGAGCACCTCGTCGACGACCTCGCTGGGCATGTCTTTCAAAGGCGTCTTCAAGTCGAAACCGTGACGCTGCAGCAGCGACTCGATCTGCCAGAAGAGCATGGAATTCTTATACTTGCCCAGCGGCGCGATGCCGCCTTCACGGATGGAAAGCGAGTCATCGGGAATGATTTTGGCCAGATCCATCCGGCTCACATAGCCTATGCCCTTGCAGCAGGGACAGGCGCCGTGGGGCGAATTGAAGGAAAAATGGTGCGGAGCAGGTTCCGTATACGACAGCCCCGTGACCGGACACATCAGTTGCGAACTGTAGTGTCTGATTTCACCCGTATCCTTGTCGAGCAGCAGAATCATGCCCTCGCCCGTCTTCATGGCATTCTGGATGCTCTTTTTCAGGCGGGTCGTATCCTTGTCGCTGACGGCGAGCTTGTCGACGACCACCTCCACGTCGTGCTGGCGGTAGCGGTCGAGCTGCATCTGCGGCTCGATTTCGCGCAGTTCGCCGTCGACGCGTACGTTGAGGTAACCCTTCTTGCGCAACGACTCGAAAAGTTCGCGGTAATGACCCTTGCGAGACTTGACGACCGGCGCCAACAGATACATCCGGCGGCCGTTGTACTCCTTGAGGATCAGGTCGAGAATCTGTTCCTCGGTATATTTGACCATCTTCTCCCCGCTCAGATAGGAATAAGCCTCGCCGGCCCGGGCATAGAGCAGACGGATGTAATCATATATTTCCGTCTGGGTGCCCACGGTCGAACGGGGGTTGCGGTTGGTGGTCTTCTGTTCGATGGAGATGACCGGGCTCAGGCCGGTGATTTCATCCACGTCGGGGCGCTCAAGATTGCCCAGAAAGTTGCGGGCATAGGCCGAAAACGTCTCGATGTAACGCCGCTGACCCTCGGCGAACAGGGTATCGAAAGCCAGCGACGACTTGCCGCTGCCGCTCAGCCCGGTGATGACCGTCAGGCTGTAGCGCGGTATGTGCACGTCGATGTTCTTGAGGTTGTGCGCGCGGGCGCCGAATACGGAAATGCTGTCTTTCGTGTCCATGCGCTACTCCAAAAGATTGATGTCACCCCGTTTGAGGTATTCCATGCCGTCGCTGCCGGTGGCCGTGATGATGTAGAAATAGACGCCGGGGTTGACGGGCTTGCCGTTGAAAGTGCCGTCCCAGCCTTTGTCGGGGTCGTCCCACTCGAAGAGCGTGACCCCCCAGCGGTTCATGATGCGTCCGTGGAACTTGACCAGCGACTGGTAAGCCACCCGGAATTCATCGTTTTCGCCCGGGGTGGAACGGGGTGAGAAGAAATTCGGGCAGTCGAGCGACGACTCGGTGATGGTCACCGTGAATTCCGCGGAATCGCTGCAGACCTCATTGCTGACTTGAAGTTTCACCTTGAACGTACCGGAGGCTTCGAAGGTGTATTCCACCTCTTCCTCCGTCCGGTAGAGATAGTAGTCGGCATCATCGGGGTCCACATAGAGGCGCCAGGTCAGAAAACTGACGGCGGGACTGGCTTCGGCACTGAAAGTGACCGTCATGGGGGCTTGTCCCTGGAGTGTCAGACCGGAAACTTCGTCTTTCTCGTCGTCGGTGACAGCCCGGGCGTGGGTTTCCACCCGCAAAGCCTTGAACGCGGCCGAAATTTCCTGAGCGGGCAGGCCGAACCACTGCGCGAACTGGTCGCCCTTCAAACGGAACTCCGTGTCGCAGAGGGGCGCGTCGATGACGAAGGCCGAAACATAGCCCTCCGCCTCCATCGTCCGCGTCTTTTCCTCGTAAACGCCGTCGGTCGCATTCCACTCCACGTCGTCGTAGGTCAGGGTATGGACACGCTCCAGCGTGCATTTCTTTCCGTCGGGGGTATAATAGACGAAATCGTCCATCGTCCCCTTCACGCTCAGCTGGAGACTTTCGCAGATGTCCTCGGCGTCGGTCTGCGGGTCCAGGGCGGTGTATGAGAGCGGCAGACTTTCATAGTCGAGCACGAAGCAGGCATACTGCATGCCCCCGGATTCCACGATATAGCCCCTGCCCGCCTCGATCGTTTCAAGCACGGAAGCCGTGCCGCTGACCGTGGCAGACAGCGGAATGCTTTGTGCGGCGTGGCTGACGTATTGCGACCACTTGCACGATGAGGGGTCGGCGCATTCGAAACGCAGTTCTCCCCCTTCGATGCCGTTGAAGAGGAACACCTGACTCAGACCGGTGGAGGCTTCCGGCACCCGGACATATGGCTGGCCCGTGCGGCCGCCCGTCGCCACGAAACCGGCCCGGGCCATCATAGAGGCCGCCGACAGCAGGACCATCAGGAAAAAGAATCTGCGCATGAAGAATAAACGTTCAAAAGGGCGTTTTATTGCAACGCCTTGCGGTTTTGGATTTTATAAACGAAGTTGATGAGCACCGAACCCAGAACGCCCGCCGCGATGGAACCCATCAGGATGGCTATCTTGCCGGCGTTGCGCAAATGCATCATCATTTCAGGCGTCTGGTCGCCGAACGACAGGGTATCGACGAATATCGACATAGTGAAACCGATGCCGCCCAGACAGGCCACGGCGAAGAACATGGCCCACGAAGCCTTTTCGGGCATCGAGCAGATTTTCGCCTTGATGGCCAGGAAACTCACCAGGGTGATGCCCAGGGGTTTGCCGAGCAGCAAGCCGAGGAAGATGCCCATGCTCACGCTGCCCGCTTCGGGGCTGTATTGGAAAATGTTGAAATAGCTCAGGTCGCTGATTTCCACGCCGGCGTTGGCCAGGGCGAAAACCGGCATGATGAGGAAGTTGACCCAGGGCGAGAGGGCGTGCTCCACGCGGTAGCTCATGTCCATCGAGCCGTAGGAAACCTCGGTGATGTCGCGCAGGAAATGACGCTGCGGACCGTTCGGGAAAAGCACCTCGTCGTCGACGTTTTCATAGGCGTCGAATTTGGCCAGGCTCGTGTGGAGCCGGTCCTTCACGGCTTCACGGCCGTAGCGGGCACGCGAAGGGATGACGAAGGCCATCACGACGCCCGACATCGTGGCGTGGATGCCGGAATAATAGAACAGAATCCAAACGACCACGGCCAGAATGAGATAGGGCGCCATGCGCGTGACGTTGCAATGTTTGAGCATCACGGCTATGGCTATGACTGCGGCCGCGATGAGCAACAGCCAAATGTTGATGGTGCCGCCGTAGAAGAGGGCCACGACCAGAATGGCGATCAGGTCGTCGGCGATGGCCAGAGCGGTGAGGAAGACCTTCAGCGAGACCGGCACCTTGTTGCCCAGCACGGTGAGGATGCACACCGCGAAGGCGATGTCGGTGGCCGTCGGGATGCCCCAACCGCTGCCGGCAGCCGTACCGTGGTTGATGAGGGTATAAATCAGCGCCGGCATCACCACGCCGCCGAAAGCGGCGATGACGGGCAGCATGGCCTTCTTGACGGTGCAGAGTTCGCCGTAAGCCACTTCCCTCTTGATTTCCAGACCGACGGTGAAGAAGAAGACCACCATCAGGATGTCGTTGATGAATTTCTCGACCGTCATTCCGTCGGGGAAGAGCCAGTTCAGACCGCCGTCGGGACTTTGGACGTGGATGGTCACACTCGTTTCAAGCCCCAGCCGATAGAGATCCTTGGTGAAGGGCAGGTTGGCCGAGAGCATGGCGATGACCACGCAGATCAGGAGCAGAACGCCTTGCGACCAGGGTTGATTGAGCAACTGGTCGCGTTTCTGATTGAATTTGAGCACGCTTTCGCGCCAATGATAAACAGGGATGAGTTTCATTGTATGATAAATTTATTGATGGCATCGAGATAGGCTTCGACCGTCGCGGTGACGATGTCGGTGTGGGCGGCAAAGCCGTAATAATAATGTCCGTCGTGTTCCACTTGCAGGTGCACCTTACCCATATCGTCACTGCCTCGGGTGACCGACTGGATGAGGAATTCCTGCATCGTCATGTCCTGACCGACGATTTGTTTCAGGGCTTTGACGGCGGCGTCGACCGGTCCGTTGCCGCAACTTGAGGCCTCACGGCGCTCGCCGGAGACTTGCAGCACGATGTCGGCCGAAGGCACCAGGCCTTTGCCCGTGGTCACTTGGAGCGATTCGAGGCGGATGCGCCGCTCGGCCGTACGCTCCCGACCGACCAGGGCCAGCAGATCGTCGTCACTCAGATAATTGTTCCTGTCGGCGATGGTCAGGAACTTTTCATAGACTTCGTCGAGCCGTTCGCCGTCGACGTCGATGCCCAGTTCCTTGAGCCGGGCCGCGAGGGCCGAACGTCCGCTGCGGGCCGTCAGGACGATGGCGTTGCTGTCCAGACCGACGTCTTTGGGGTCCATGATTTCATAGGTGTCGCGGTGTTTGAGGATGCCGTCCTGGTGGATGCCGGAAGCGTGGACGAAGGCATTGCGACCGACCACCGCCTTGTTGGGCTGCACGGGCATGCCCATCAGATTCGACACCAGGTGGCTGATGCGCATCAGCTGCGGTGTGTGCAGCCCGCAGCTGAGTTGCAGGTCGCTCCGGGTCTTGAGCATCATGGCGATTTCCTCCAAGGCCGTATTGCCGGCCCGCTCGCCCACCCCGTTCACCGTCACTTCCACCTGACGGGCGCCGGCTTGCAGACCCGAAAGGGTGTTGGCGGTGGCCAGCCCCAGGTCATTGTGGCAATGGGTGGAGAGGATGACGTTTTCGATGCCGGGCACGTGTTCCCTCAGGTAACGGATCTTGGCACCGTATTCTTCGGGCAGGCAGTAGCCGGTCGTATCAGGGATGTTGATGACGTCGGCGCCGGCGCGGACGGCCGCTTCGACGACCCGGGCCAGGAATTCATTGTCGGTCCGGCCGGCATCTTCGGCATAAAATTCCACACAGGCCGCCCGGCTGCGGGCATAGGCCACGGCTTCGGCCGTCTGCGCGAGCACGGCTTCACGGGTGGTGTGGAGTTTATGGCGGATATGAAAGTCCGAAGTTCCTATTCCGGTGTGGATACGGGGACAAGCGGCTCCTTCAAGGGCCTGCGCGGCCAGGTCGATGTCTTTTTTCACCGCCCGCGACAAAGCGCAGACCGAGGTGTCGCGCAGGGTGCGGGCGATGGTCTGCACCGAGGCGAAGTCGCCCGGGCTGGAAACAGGAAAACCGGCTTCGATGACGTCGACCCCGAGGGCTTCGAGCGCAAGGGCGACCTGGAGTTTTTCAACCGTATTGAGCTGACATCCGGGCACTTGCTCGCCGTCGCGGAGGGTCGTGTCGAATATGTGAACCTTGTCAGACATGTTTCAAGCGTTTTTCCAGCCGTTTTTCAACCGGAACGCAAAGGTACGAAGATATTCCCAAAAAAACGCCGCAGGGTGTTGACACTCCGGAAAGAATTTGTACTTTTACACTCCGATAACAAAAAGGAAAAAGAATACCATGATTGTCTGCATCGCCGAAAAACCGTCCGTAGCCCGCGACATCGCCAACGTGCTGGGCGCCAATGTAAAACGAGACGGATACATAGAGGGCAACGGCTACCAGGTCACCTGGGCGCTGGGCCACCTCTGCCGCCTGCTCGAACCGCAGGAATACACCGATTACTGGAAATCCTGGTCCATCGGCCGCCTGCCGATGATTCCCGAACGCTTTTCCATCAAGGTGGCCGAAGAAAAAGGGGTCCAGAAACAGTTCGACGTCATCAAGGGCCTGATTGAGAAAGCCGACGGCGTCATCAACTGCGGTGATGCCGGCCAGGAAGGCGAACTCATCCAGCGTTGGATCATGCTCAAGGCCGGTTGCAAGTGTCCCGTGCAGCGGCTGTGGATTTCCTCGCTGACGCCCGAAGCCATCCGTGAAGGCTTCCAAAAGCTCAAACCCCAGACCGACTATCAGTCACTGTACGAAGCGGGGATGATGCGGGCCATCGGTGACTGGCTGCTCGGCATGAACGCCACCCGGCTGTACACCCTGCGCTACGGCACCAACCGGCAGGTTCTGTCCGTCGGACGGGTACAGACCCCCACCCTGGCCCTGATCGTCAACCGCCAGGAGGAGATTGCCAGCTTCAAGCCCGAAGCTTATTGGGAGCTCAAAACCACCTACCGCGACACGGTCTTTTCGTCCGTCAAAGGGAAATACGACAGCGAGGCGGCCGCCCGCGAGGCCTTGGAGAAAATCAGCGGCGAAGCGTTCTCGGTGACGGGGGTCGAAAAGAAAAACGGCACGGAATATGCACCGCGGCTCTTCGACCTGACGTCCCTCCAGGTGGAGTGCAACAAACGCTTCGGCTATTCGGCCGAAACCACCCTGCAAATCATCCAGTCGCTCTACGAAAAGAAGGTGACCACCTACCCCCGCGTCGACACGACTTTCCTCAGCGATGACATTTATCCCAAAGTCGCGCCCACGCTTCAAGGCATCAGCGCGTGCTATCCGACGCTCATCGAGCCCCTGCTGGCGCCCGGTTACAAGTTGCCCAAAACCAAAAAGGTCTTCGACAACAGCAAGGTGACCGATCACCACGCCATCATTCCGACCGGGGTGCAACCCGCCGGGTTGTCGGCACAGGAACAATCGGTGTTCGATCTGGTGGCCCGCCGCTTCATCGCCGCTTTTTATCCCGACTGCAAAGTGGCCACGACCACCGTTACCGGCGAGGCCGCCAAGACGGGGTTCAAAGTGACCGGCAAGACCATCCTTTCCCCGGGTTGGCGCGCGGTGTTCGAGCGGCCGGGCGAAGGGAAAGTCGACGAAGCGGATGCCGGCGAAGGCAAAAGCGGCGAAGCGGAAGAAAAGACCCTTCCGCTGTTCACCGTGGGCGAATCGGGGCCTCATCAGCCCCAGGTGGCGGAAAAATGGACCACGCCGCCGAAGCCGTACACCGAGGCCACCCTGCTCCGGGCCATGGAGACGGCCGGCAAGACCGTGGAGGACGAGGAGTTGCGCGACGCGCTGAAAGAAAACGGCATCGGCCGCCCCAGCACCCGCGCGGCCATCATCGAGACGCTTTTCAAACGGAATTACATCCGCAAAGAGCGGAAAAACCTGGTGGCCACCGAAACCGGCATCCATCTGATCCACACCATCAACAACGCCCTTCTCAAGTCGGCCGAACTGACCGGTCAGTGGGAAAAGAAGCTGCGCGGCATAGAAAGCGGAAAGTACCGTGCCGCCGACTTTCTCTCCGAACTCAAAACAATGGTGTCGGATCTGGTCAAAGAGGTCAAATGCGACAAAACCGGCGACCTGTGCCCCCTCTGCCGCCAGGGCCGGCTCATCCGCGGCCACGCCGCCTACGGTTGCTCCCGCTGGCGCGAAGGTTGCCCTTATCGCCTGCCTTTTTGAGAGCGGCAAAGGTTTTTAGAAGCGCTTGCCGAAGACTATGCTGGAAAATGTTTTGGCCAGCAGACCGGCGTCGATGAAAATGTTGTGGTGTGACAGATAGGCCAGGTCGTACTCCAGGCGCTTCAACATCTTCTCCATCGTGTCGGTGTAGCCGTTGTAGAGCGTGGCGTGTGAGGTCACGCCGGGACGGATTTGGTAAAGTGAAGTGTAGCGCGGATCCTGCTCCACGATTTTGTCAATGAAAAACTGCCGCTCGGGGCGGGGACCGACGAAGGCCATATCGCCCTTGAAGACGTTCCAAAGCTGGGGCAATTCATCAAGATGATGATGGCGCAGGAAGGCGCCGACGACCGTCAGCCGCGGGTCTTTCGACTTTTCTTCGTGACAGAGTTCCGGTCCGTCGGCTTCCGCATCGACCTTCATCGAACGGAACTTGTAAATCAGGAAAGCTTTGCCTTTCAAGCCGATGCGCTCCTGCTTGTAGATGGCCGGACCGCCGTCTTCACGCTTGATGAGCAAGGCGAAAAGCAGAAAAAACGGCGACGAGAGGATGAGCGCCAAGAGGGCAAGGACAAAATCGAACAACCTCTTCAAGCACCTGTCCAGCAGGCAGGACCCGTCTTTGACGGCATATGTGGCGTTTTTTCGTGTATGCGGAGTAGAAGTCTGATTCATAGGCTATCGGTCTGTACGCGTATAAAACGGAAACGACCCGAAAATATTGTATCGTCAGTTCAAAAAAAAAGCAAGCGGATGAAAAAAAAAATTCAACCGCCTGCTTTAGGTGACCCGCGTGGGGCTCGAACCCACGACCCCATCCTTAAAAGGGATGTGCTCTACCTGCTGAGCTAGCGAGTCTGACCTTGTTATGCTCTTCTGTAAAAAGCGGTGCAAAATTAATGCTTCCCCATCAAACGGCCAAACAAAAGGGGAATTATTTTTCAGACCAATTCACGGATCAAAGTTTCGCGGTCGCCGGGCAACATATCGATGACGGGCACTTCGATCATCGTATAGGCGCCGGGGCGCTGACGCAAGGCCGCGCGGGCCATGCCCACCATGATCTGGGCCGTCAGGGCCGGATTGTTGATGCTCATGTTGAACTCGAGACGCTGGTTGTGCGTCTTGCCCGAAACACCCTTCCGAACGATGTTCACCCCGTGACCCATGTCCTTGAGCGCTTCCACGTCGGCCACCTCGGTCACGATGGTTTCGTCGTGGATGAAATACGGGTCGTTCTTGATGGCCGCGGCCACTTCTTCGAAACGACAGCCCTCTTCCACCTCTATATAAACCATCCGGCGGTGCACACCGGTGCCCGTGGGAATGGTCATCGACAAAGCATTGCGCACGCCGGGCACGGCCTTCACCGCCACGGTATGACCCATGCTCATGCCCGGGCCGAAATTGGTGTAAGTCACGCCTTTGGGGGCTGCCGCACGCAGCAGGGCACGGATGACCGAGTCGCTGCCCGGGTCCCAGCCGGCCGACAAAACGGCCACCGTCGAGTGAGCCTTGGCCACCTCGTCCAGGCGGCAGCGGAGGTCCCAGATGCCCGTGTGGATGTCGAAGCTGTCGACCGTGGCGATGCCGCGGGCGAGGATGTCGGGCGCCACCGATCCGACCTTGCGCGAAGGGGTGCAGAGGATGGCCACGTCGACCCCATCGAGTCCGTTGATGGAAGTCACCACCCGGTAAGCGGCCAATTCGGCGGGCAAATCAGCCAACGAACGTCTGACGATGCCCGCCACCTCGAAATCGGGGGCACAGCTCAGGGCCTCCGTCACATATTTTCCTATATTGCCGTAACCGACTACGGCGGCACGAATTTTCTTCATGATCATCTTGTTTTTTTTGCGGACGCAAAGATAAGGATTTTATCGGGCCAACGGCATCCAAACCGTCATTTCTCCGTGACCGCGGTTGCCGAAGGCGAAATAAGGAATCAACGTCACCGGAATCTGCTCCGTGGCCGGGGCCACCTCGCGATAGAGGGTATTCTCCCATGCTTCATCCTTCAGATAGCGCGCCGTGCCGGTCAGGGCCGTCATGCGGCAGCCGTCGATGATGATTTCCTTTTCCTTCCAGACCACGTCGGCGGGAATGACCACCTTGTCGATGTCACGGCCGTCCAAGTCGTTCGATTCCAGACAGTAAACCACCGGACCGCGCATCACGGCCACCTGGTTGCGCGTCTCCTCGAGCAAGGGGTTCGACTCCATCAGACGGGCCTTCATTTCAAGATTCACCTCGATGCGGTCGCCTTTCTTCCAGACCCGGCTCACGGAAGCGTAGCCGTTGACGGCGGCGCAGTTGACCGACTGCCCGTTCACCGAAACGCTGTAGGAACGGCACCACGAAGGCACGTAGAGCCGGAAAGTCAGCGGCCGCTTTTTCGGTGCCTTCTCAACGACGATCTGCGAATGACCGTCCCAGGGATAGTCGGAGGTCTGGGTCAGTTTGAGGGGCTGTCCGTCGCGGAGTTTCGTGTCGAGGGCACTGCCGCCGTAAAGGTTGCAGTAAACGCCGTCTTCAGCCAGCGCGTAGGCGTAATTCTGGGCCTCGCAGACGGTGCGCACCGTGTTGGGCGGGCAGCAGAAACAACTGATGTAGCGGGTCCGCTCCTTCGGCCAGCGCAGCGTATAGGGGAATTCATCCGACAGACGGAGCGGATTGGTGTAGAAATAGCGCGTGCCGTCCAGGCTGATGCCCGAGAGCAGGCTGTTGTAAAGGACCCGTTCGAGGATGTCGTTGTACTTGCCGTCGCCCGAGATGAGGAACATGCGCCAGTTGAACAGCAGGTTGCCGATGTTGGCACAGGTCTCGTTGTGAGCCGTCGAATTGGGCAGCTGATAGGCCCGGCCGTACGACTGGTGGACCTTCTGGATGCTGTCGGGGGTGTAGTTGGTGCCGTCGGGCGAAGTGCCGTCGTAAAGGGCGCCGCAACCGCCCGTGATGTACATTTTGCGCGTCACGATGTCGTTCCAGATGCTCTCCAGATTGGGCAGCAGGCTTTCATCGCCCGTCTCGGCATAGACGTCGGCCACGCCGGCATAGAGGTAATTGGCCCGGACGGCATGGCCCATGGCATTCCACTGCTCGCGGAAGGGCACGCGGTCCTGATTGTCGTCGGTGCCGTTTTCCACCAAACCGCGGATATTGATCAGATTTTCAGCGAGTTCAAGATAGCGCGGGTCACCCGTGACGCGATACATCTCCACGACGCCCATATAATGAGAGGGGCAGATGGCGTTGCGGGCGAGTTCGGCCGAAGCGGTTTTGTAGAAATCGTAGAGGAAATCGGTCGCCTTGATGGCCACTTCGAGCAACGAGCGCTTGCCCGTGGCGCGATAATGCACACAGGCCGCCGTCATCAGATGACCGTGGTTGTAGGTTTCGAAATTCAGGCGGTTGTTGAAAGCGCCGCCTTCGGCCGTGCCGGTGGCCGTGCCGACCACGCCCTGGCTGCCGGCCAGTTCCTTCTGATGATTCCGCTCGGGAATCACCACCTGGGTGTGCATATATCCGTCTTCTCGCTGTGCCTTGGCCACGGTCACGATGATTTCGTCCATCAAGGCGTCGAGTTTCGCATCTTTCGTCACGGCATAGACCGCCGCCATGCTCTCGAACCACTTGAAGAAGTCGCCGTCGAGGAAAGCCGGGCCGTGGTGATGGCCTTCGCAGTAACCTGCGGCGATTTCCAGATTGCGGTAAGCCGGGCAGAGGTCCGGGTCGTTCATGATGTGCCACATGGCCTCGACCATGGTGTCGCGGCAGACGTCGAAGCGTTCGCCCCAGAAGCCGTCGGTCCACTTGACGGCCGTCTCGTCGACGCCCCAGGCCTTGGCATACTTGCTGTTGAACGTGTTGGTCAATGCATTGTTCTGGGCGGTGACCGCCATCAGCGAGAGGCCCGCGAACAGAAGCGTGAAGATTTTTTTCGTCATATCTTTTTGATTATCAATTTATTTTTAAATATTTTCAAGGAAGAACCGTCAGCGAATACACGCCCGAAGGAACGTTCCAATGCGCACCGTCGGCAGCAGCGCCCAGCCACTTCAGCCCCGCCTTGGCGGCCGGCTGTCCGTCGGCCGTCAGTTTCTTTTTGTCGGCGGCCGGCACGACGATTTCGGCCGTTGTGTTGGCCGGCACGGTGATGTTCCACTCGAGCGAGCCGTCCGCTCGGCGCGACCACTGGCTGCGCACGGTGCCGTAAGGCGTCTCATACGAAGCCTTCACCCCGTCACAGGCTTCCATACGGAAGTCGGGGGCCATATGGAGTTTTTTGAAGGCCACGTGTTCAGCGTCGCAACGGATGCCGGCCAGACATTCGTAACACCAGACCAGCAGGTCGCCCAGTTGCATCACGTGGTTGCGCGAATTCATCGAAGGATTGGCCGTGTCGCCGTTCCAGAGTTCCCAGATGGTGGTGGCCCCTTGGCTGACCATATAGCCGAAGCTCGGGTAATCCGTGGTGGTGATGAGGCGCCAGGCCACGTCGCTCATGCCTTCGCGGCTCAAGACGCGCCACAGCCACTGGTTGCCGATGATGCCCGTGGCCATCGTCCCCTTGTATTCGTCCATGATTTTGCTGCGGATGTGGGCCTTGACCGCCTCCCGGTCGGCTTCGGGCACCAAGTCATACGCCAGCGCCAGCAGATTGGCCGTGGCCGTGTTGTTGCTGTAAGAACGGGGGTCTGGATGGTAGAAATTGTCGTTCAGGGCCCGGGCAAAGGCCTCGATGCGGCCGGGGAATTCCTGCACGTCGGCCTGACGGCCCAGCAGCGGCGCATAAGCGACCATCAGCTGATACAGCGCCCGGAAATAAACCGTGGCGATGTATTTACCGTCGGTCAGGCGGTCGGGGGCTTGGGAGTGAATGATTTCGGGCGACTCGACCGGCATGCACCAATCGCCGTAGCTGTCGGAGACGATCAGGCCCGTCTTCGCATCGAAATAATTGTCGTAAGTATACTGCAAGTACTTGAGCATGGCATCGAAATGGCTTTCCATCGGCCTGAGGTCACCATAGCGGCGGTAGACCATGTCGCACACATTGAAGAAGGCCGCCGGCCAGGTGACGTCGTCCTTGTAGTAATTCCAGTAAGCCGGCGCCACGTCAGGAATGGCCCCGTCCCAACGCTGGGCGTCTGCGATGTCGTCGGCCCACTTGGCATAGAAATTGGCCACGTCGAAGAGGTAGCTTTCGCCATAGCAGCCCATCGTGCGGTCGCCCAGCCAGGGCTGGCGTTCGTTGCGCTGCGGGCAGTCTACGGGAACGCCCTTGTAGTTGCCCAGGATGCCCCGCCAGGCATTGGCATAAGTCGCATCGAAGACGGGATGGCCCGATTCGAAACGGCCGGTTTCCTCCAGGCCGTCGGCCACGAATTCACCGACGAAATTTTCTTTGCGGGGCGTACCCGGGAAACCGGTCACCTCCACATACTGGAAACCGTGGGTCACGAAGCGGGGGGCCCACTCCTCCCCTTGGGGATCACCCTTCAGGGTATATTTGTCGGTCACCAGGGCATCGCGCAGGTTGGCCATGCTCAGACGGCCGTCAGGCAGCAACGCTTCGGCAAAGCGCAACTTGACGGTCTGACCGGACGGGCCGTGAACCTTGAGCCTGACCCAACCGGTCATGTTTTCGCCCATATCGAGAATGAAGGTGCTGTCGTTCAACTGATTGATTGACTTGGGGGCAAGCGTGCGCAAGACCTTCATGCCCGGATTCAGCTGGGCCTGCATCGCGGCGGCGGGCACGCTCGTCAGTTTGGCCGGCATCCAATCGTCGGAAGCCCGGTAGCCGGGGCGGGTCCAGTCGCCCAACTCCAGGCGGGCATCATATTCCTCGCCGTCGTATTCATTGTTGGAGACGATGGGGCCGCGGGCCGTCAGCGACCATCCGCTGCCGGTCACGACGCGCTGCGTGCGGCCGTCGGCATATTCGATGGTCAGCAACAGCCTCATTTTCGGATAAGAGAAAAACGTCCACTTGTAGGGTTTGTAGAACGGACGCATCGGATAGGCGCGGCCGTTGCCCAGGATCACGCCCAGGGCATTGTCGCCCTTTTGCAATTGCTCCGTCACATCATAAGTCTGATAAAGGATGCGCTGGCGGTAGTCGGTCGGACCGGGTGTCAGCACATCCTCGCCGATGCGCTGGCCGTTCACGTGGAGTTCATACAGGCCAAGCCCCGCTATGTGCAGCACGGCCCTGCGGATGTCCCGGTCGGCGCGGAATTCGTGGCGCAGGTAACGGGCGCCCAGACGCGGGTGCAGGCTTTCGTCTTCCCAGGGGAAAGCGCCGTCGTAGCCGATCCACTGACTGGGTTTCCAGTCCTTATCGGTAAACAGGGCCGTCAGCCAATGCTGCGGGGCCGACTCCTGCGGCTCGGCCGACAGACGGGTCCATACCTGCACCTTCCAATAATAGTAAGTGGAGGGTTTCAGCCGGGGGCCGCCGTAGGGCACCAACACCGACTCATCGGAGCCGACCCGGCCGGAATCCCAGACGTCAGCCTCGCCGGCGGAGAGTTTTTCTTCACTCGAGGCCACCAGAATCCGGTAGGCCGTCTGCCTGACGTCACGCGCGTGCGTGGTGATTTTCCAGCTCAGACGCGGCTGCGCCACGCTCAGTCCCTCAGGGTTGGAGCGCTGTTCGCAACGGGCATCGGTCACGGAGAAGGCCGGCGCCTGCTGCAAGTGCCTCACATAGCCGGCCGCCTCGTCGGTGACGATGAGCACCCGGTCGTCGTGCGGACCTTGCGCCACATAGGAAAAGCGACGGGTCTGTTCACCGGCCGCGAGCAGACCGATTTCCTCGAGCCAACCGTCGGTCGCGTGATACCACCAGGCCCGCTTGCGCTGACCCGAAATCCGGCTCAGGTCGACGGTGAAGGGGACGGCGTTATAGTCGTACACCAAGAGATAATCCTCGCCGCGGCAAGCCAGCAGCCGGTCGTAGCGTTCGCCGTTCTGCCCGACGATCAGGTCTTGGTCGGGACGGCGGCAGAAATAGGGATGAGCGCTCTTGTCGGCGCTGTCGTCCGGGTCGGAAAAGGCCAGGATGAGCCGGCTGAGGTACTGCATCTGCGAAAAACCGGGATCTTTGAGTCCTTCCTGCCACGTCTTGCGGCTGCCGTAGGCGCCGACGCGGTGGCTCTTATGCATCTGCATGATGGCGTTGTTGCCGTAAGTATGGCCGAACGAGCCGGCGAAGACCGACCAATAAGCATAGCGGCGCACGTCGTAGTCCTGCCACTTCGGGAGCGAAAAATCGTGCAGGCCGTAAGGGATGCCTTCGTAACTGGGTTCACCGTCGAGGACAGGCTTGGCCGGCTCGCAGGCACGGGCCAGGGCCACATAGCGCCAGTTGTCTTCTTCGGTGGAATCGGGCAAGAGGTCGGGGCGCTCGGGATTTTTCTTGGCCACGCTCTGGCCATAGCAACGGTGGCCGCTCTGGAACATGTTGAAATCGAGCCACTGAGCATCGTGAAACCAGATCGACGAAATGTGGCGTCCGAAGGGATGGAAGGTCATCAGGTGGTTCGGGTCGATGCTTTTGATGGTCGTGGCCAGGGCCTCCCAGACTTCGCGCTTCACGTCGCCGTAGATGTCGCCGCCGATGATCCAGACGATGTTGGGCGAATTTTTGTAGCGTTCGGCCAGCATCCGGCCGTAAGCGCGGGCTTCCTCGACGTTCATCTTGCCGCCCTTCACCAGACCGCCCCACACGCAGACCATGCCGATGTAGATGCCGCGTTCTTCGGCCGCGGAGATGATGTAATCCATATGCTGCCAATAGCCTTCGGTGTCGGACGTCGCGCCGTAGGCATTGGTGGCCGGAACAGCGTTGATGGTCTGCACCTGCACCACGTTGTAACCGGCTTTTTCACAGGCGTCCAGATAGACGAGCGCCTCTTCGCGGTTCAGACATTCGGGCAGCAGCCAGCCGGTTTCACCGAGCCAGAAAAAGGGCGTGCCGTCGGCATACTGAAGAAAACGGCCCGAGTCGTCGACCCGGAGCGACCATTCGCGCGCCGAGGCCGTCAGCGACAGCAGGGCAAAAAGAGCAAGGAATATTTTTTTCATAAAATGGAAGGTTTCTATCGATAACGGAGTTTCACTTTCACACCGGGGCCCGAGGGCAAATCAGCCGTGGTGTTGCCGGGCAGCGTGACCTCCAGCAGCAGGTCTCCGCTCTTCGCCCACCGCCACGACACGCCCACCTCGCCATACAGCGTCCGCGTGCTCACCTCGCACGCCCGCAGGTCACCCGTGAGCATGTGGGCTACAGCGGGGCGGATGATCAGGTGCTGACCGCCGGGGCAGGCCGGGTCGAAGGCGATGCCGCCCAAGCCGCTGAAGAACCAGCTGTCGAGGGCGCCGAGCATGAAGTGGTTCCAGGAAGCGCCCTGGCGGGGGTCCCATTGTTCGGTCAGCGTGGTCGCCCCGAACTGCAACTGGTAACCGTAACCCGGCACCTCGCGGTGATGATGCATCCGCCAGAGCACGTCGTTGTATCCTTCCCGCTCCAACAGCGGGAACATGTAGCCATTGCCCACCTCGCCGGTGGTCAGGCGGCCGCCGTGGGCGTCGATGTCGGCGAGCAGATGTTGCAGCGCCGTATCATAATTCTCCGGAGCGACCATGCCCATGGCCAGCGGCAAAGCATACGACGACTGGCTGCCGGTGCCGTAAATGCAGCTGTCGGCGCGGAAATATTCACGGTGGAAGGCCGCATTGATTTCTTCGGCCAATCCCTCATAGTGTTCCGCCTCGTCGGTCAGGCCGATCATCGCCGCCGCACGGGCCACGAGCCGCGCATCCTGATAAAAATGGGCCGTACCCGAAAGAGGCACGGGCGTATTCTGGGCGAAACCGGGCCGCTCTGGGCCGAAATCATACCAGTCGCCCAGTCCCTGACGAACGATCAGGCCGTCGGACGAAGCCTCCAGATAATCCACGTAACGCTTCATGGTCGGATAAAAACGGCGGATCAGCCGGTCGTCGCCATACCTTTCATAATAAAGGAAGGGCAAGATGACGCTGCTGCTGCCCCACTCCGGCGAATCGTTCCACAGAGGCGGGAATTCGGTATACATCGGCGCGGTGGTCGGCACCAGGCCCGAAGGATACTGCGCATCGGCCATGTCCTGCATGATTTTCGGCCACAGCGTCGTCAGGTCGTAATTGTAGAGCAGACCGTTGGCGTTGAGTTGCAACTGCTCGAGCCAACCGAGTTTTTCGCGGTGGGGGCAGTCAGTGAAGACCCCCTGCATGTTGCTCCTGACGGCCATCTGGATGAGCCGGTGCACGCCGTTGAAGAGTTCGTCGGACGATTCGAACGAGCCGATGACCGGCGCCGAATTCGACACGAAACACGATTCAATGTTCTCCAGCACGGGCAGGCCGAGCGGATTGGGCTGACCCTTCAGCACCGCCCCTTGCACTTCGATGTAACGGTAACCGTAATAGGAAAAACGGGGATGCCAGCATTCGCTGTCTTCGCCCTTCAAGGTATAGGAGAACGCATACGGACCGCCGCTTTGGGTCTGACTGACCAGGGAATCGGCGCTGAGCGACTCGCCGACCAGCAAGCGGACCGTGTCGCCCCGTCTGCCCTTCACCCGGATCACAGGAAAACCGGCCAGGTTCTGCCCCATGTCGAGCACCGTCACGCTCAGGGAATCACCCGTCAGCGTCCAAGGCGCGCTCTTCTTCGGCTTGGGCAGATAAGTCCGCGGCCACGATGCCTTCACGCCGTAGCGTTCCTGCATCGTCACGGCCGGCGCCTGCTGCGCCGTCAAGCGCCCGGCAGGCCCCTCCTGCACGACCGCCGGCCGCCAGGCTGCGTCGTCGAAACCGTACAGGTCCCAGCCCTTCTGCTCGAGGCGGGCGTCGTAATCCTCGCCACCATACATATCGTTGAACGTCAACGGGCTGAAATCATATGTCCACGAAGCGTCGCTGACGATGTCCTGCGTGCGGCCGTCGGCATATTCCACGCGAATCTGACACCAAAGCGTGGGCGGCCCGAAACTCACGAGCAGTTTGCGGTAACGTCCGCCCTGTTCGTTGTAAAAACCGTTGCCGAGCAGCACGCCGACGGCATTGCCCCGGTCACGGAGCAGCGCCGTGACGTCATACACATTATAATAAACGGTCTTGTCGTAATCGCTCCAAAGGGGGGCAAACTGCACCTCATCGGGCTGACCGGCCGCCCCGTCCAGGCCATCGCTTACCTTGCAGCCGTTCAGGGTCATTTCGTAATGGCCGAGCCCCGACACATAGGCATAAGCCCGTCTGACCGGGCCGTCGAGCACGAATTCTTTCCTGAGCAGCAGGCTTTTGCGCGAGAGGGTATCGGTCGCGTTCCAAGCCGCCTTCATCTCCGGATAACGGTTCACCGTATTGCCTTCGTAGCCGCGTCCTTCCGGCAGACGGCTGTCGGCCCGGGTGATGGCCCCGATCCATTGCCCCAAAAGCTGACCGGCGGCAGGCGCCATCTTGAAACAGGCCGGCTTCGACCAACCCAGGTCGCGTCCCAAGGCATCCCAAGCCTCCACCCGCCAGGTGTATTCCGCCATCGGACGGAGCGGCTCGCCTTCATAGACGACCCCCTGGCTCTGCTGACTTTCCACCCGGCCGCTGTTCCAAACGACTTGGCCGGCCGCGTCGGTGACCTCCACCCGGTAAGCCGACTGCCTCACGCGGAGTGAATCGGACGCATCGCCCCTGACCTTCCACTGCCAGCCGAAGCGGGGCGCGGCTTCGTCGAGCGCCAGGGGATACTGACGATAGTCACAGGTCAGGCCGTCCAAGCGCGCCGCAGGACGGCACGCGACCACCAGACAGGGCAAGAGCAAGGCCGGCAGCAAACGGAAAAAGCGAACAAGCAAATTCATGAGGGCTCAGGTGAAAAAAACGGCCGCCGGAAAACTTTCTGACGGCCGTTGGAGGTGTAACGGATTTGAGAAATGAAATCAGTTGCGGTCTTCGGAATCGATGCACGACTTCGGAATGAACTCCAGATAGTCCAGACCGAAATAAGCATCACCGTCGCTGACCAACTGATCCTCGCCCACCCACTTGGCGCGGATGGTGTGGGTCATGTCTTCGCCGAACTCGAACTGGCCGAGGATGTAGCGGGTGGAATTGCTCTCGCTGCGGGCACTGACCGTGACGCCCGGCAATTGGGTGATGCTGGCCGGGGCCTTCATCCAGCCGCGGTTGCGCATATCCTTGTCGTTCTGGGCGATGGCCTCTTCATCGGGTATTTCATTGCCTTGTTCGTCGTATGTGACCATGCTCTTGTCGGAAATCCAGCCGATTTCGGGGTTGTAGTTGGAGGCTTTGTACTTTTTGCCCGTTTCGGAAAGGTTCACCGGAACGCCGGCAGGACGGTTGTCCACATAAAGCTGGGCCAGGGCGTTGCCACGGTGCTTGATGCCGATGCGGACCTCCCACGTGCCGGCCGGGAAATTCGGCACCGTCAAGGTGAAGTCGAACTGGCCGTACATATAGAACATGCCGCCCTGGTGCTGCACCGAACCGTTCTGCAGTTTGGGTTTGTTGACCTTGGTCTGCTCGTCATCATACTGCAGGCAATCGAAATAACCGCCGGGGAACCACATGTCCTTGTCGGCGGAAACACCCATCTGGAGGGGACGCAAATCAAGGTTCATCAGTTCGGAAGTCAAAGCGAAAACATCGATGCGCAGACGCTTGTTGAAGACCTCGCGCTGGACCGCCTCGCTGTAAACCAGCACGTCGGTCAGTTCGTAAATCATGCCGTTCTGGCAATCGTCGATCTTGTTGCCCAGACCGACGAACGAACCGTCGTCCATCACGTTGAAGACCGGACGGCTCACCGTCGTGGTCTCCACGGGCTGTCCGTTGTTGTCATAAACGGTGTAGTCGAACGTACGCTCACGGGTTTCAATCAGGGCATTGGGAGCCATCGGCACGATGTAGTCGGCCACATCGTAGCCTTCGGCGTAAGCGATGACGTTGTAAACGAAGCCGTTGTCATAGGCCATATGGTCGAAGAGGTGATAGGCGATGAAACGGTTGAAACTGTTGTTCTCGTTTTCGGGATCGTCATAGAGGTCGGCGTACTGCGGATAAATGGGGTCATAGACCTCGGCGGCGTATTGCCTCAACTCATTGATGCTTTTGCCCAGATCGGTCGGATCGGTGATGATGCCCTTGCGCACCAGCAAATCATTCGATTCGGCCAGGGCGGTGTACCAATAAAGGCGTTCCTTCGGGGTGCTCACCGACGAACCGCTCTGGTTGCGGAAAGCCGTGGGCTGCTTGTAGGTCTCATCGTCGATTTTCAGCACCTTTTCACTGAGTTTGGTCACATAGAGGGCTTCGGCGAAAACGGTGAAGCGGGGCAGCGAGGCCATCTTCTCGGCCAGGAATTCCTTGGAGGGCACCAGCACGCGGTTCACGCCGTGGATGACACCGTTGTGGACTTCCTTGTCTTTGAGGACGATGTCGGAATTGTTGTTGACGATGATGTAACCCGTGACATCGAGGTTCTTGTATGAAACATTGATGTAACGCGACATCATGTTCTTCTCGGCCAGATGGTCTTCGGGGAATTCGCTCGTCAGATAAGCGGCGGCGTCGATGATCTGATAATAAATCATCTCACGGAGCACGTCCATACGGGTGGGCGACTGCGACAGGAACTTTTCAAGAGTGTATTCCGTGGCATCAGGATCGACGGCCGTGATCGAGTCGCGGTAATAGGCGGTCATGGCCGTGTCGATGGGGGCGAACACGGTGAACGTGCCGTAAGTGGCGAGCAGGTTCATGATTTCCGTGGTGTCGAGCGCCCGGCAAAACTCGCCGAACACGTTCGAATAGGCGTCGCTCTGAAGCAGAGAGGCGACGGTCTCACCGGTGAAGGTGTAATAGGCGCCGCCCACGTCGTCGCTGTCAAAACAGGAGTGGAACGAAACGCTCAAGAGCGCCAACGAGAGGACAAAAGCGGAAACACGAGCCGGCTGTCTGAAACCCGAATTTTTCATATTGTTTTAAAAGTCAAATATTTACAAATGCATTGGACGCACGCGGACGCCCACGTGTACACGCTCTGCAAGTTTAAGGAGAAAAATCGGATTCTCAAACTTAAAAAAGCACAACTTTCAAAAAAGTCATTTGCGCGGGGAACGATAGGCGCCCAAATCAGCCTTTCCGTCGGAGGAAATGCGGTCGAGGCCGTCCAGATCGAGGGGCAGCAGGCGCGACCAAAGCGTGTCGGCGCGGTCCGTCACGGCCGAAAGGCTGTCCGGCCGGAAATCGTAGCGGTAGTCCTGTCCCGTGCAGAGGAAAAGGGGGTCTTCGTTGTACCAGACGTTGTCGGTGAAGGCGGTGTCGAGCGGGGTCTCCTGCCGGATGAGCGTATGGCTGAGCGACAGATGGAAGGGCACGTCCTCCAGACGGCCGTAACCCACTTCGTCTTTCTGCTGGCCGTAAATCACCGAATTGATGACGGAAACCTTTTCCAGGGGATAGGCTTGCAGGTGTCCGCCCGACGCGTCGCCGGTGAAATTGACCGCCGCCAGGGCCGGGTAAGCCCCCGACCTCGACACGAAGGTCTGATAATCAGCTATTGTACAGTGAATCAACTCAGTAGAACCTCCGATGAGCAGCACCGCATACAGGCCGGCGTTGGCCAGGAGCGAATTTCTGACCTCCACCCGAGAGCACAGGTTGTAAAGGGCATAATACGTCACGTTGAACACCTCCGAGTCGGTCAGCCGCAGCTTGCAGGCGGCGGCGTCAAGCGTGGAATCGGCGATGATGCCGTAATGGGCGCCCCTGACCTTGACGTGACGGAAAAGATTGCCGCTGCTCTCCGGTGCCAGATAGATGCCTTCCCACTGGCCGGGATAGTTGTCGTAGGGGAAATCGGTGAAGGCGTTGTCGAGCCGGTCGCCGCGGAAGACGACGGGCTTCTGAACGCTTCCTTCGGCCGAAACCGTGCCGTAATCATAAAACATGGCCCCGTCGTGGAAAAAGAAGGTCGTCCCCTCTCCGATTTCCAGACGGACACCGGGCGCCACGACCAAGCTGTCATAAATAAGGAAGGGAATGTCCGCCGTCAGCACGGTGTCGGCCGCCAGGGTTTTGCCTTTCCACAACACGGCATCCTGCGAAAGGGCCGTCAGGACCACGTCTTGTTGCCCTTCCCCCGACCGGAAAACGATGCGGTCGGCCAGACTGACGGGTTCGGGGCTGTGTTGCAGCGGGGCGGTGAGTTCGATGAAAACGAAGAGACTGTCACCCGAGGGGATTTCCAGCCCTGAGCAGCCGTTGCCGGGCAGGGCATCCACACTGATGCGGAAACCGCTGGCGCCCTGCGACTGAAGAAAGACGGAATCCAGGCGGACGGTCTGTCCGTGCGGATTGAAGACCGTCAGCCAGGCCGTGGTCGAGCCTATGCCGGAAAAGACGGTTTCAAAGGCGACGGTATCGGCCGAAAAGCGCAGCGGGGCCTCATCGGAAGAAACATAATACCCCCGGTCGCTGCAGCCGGTCAGACACGACAGCCACAGCAAGCAGAACGATGCGACGAGGGCGACGGTCCTGTTCACTGCCTCAAAGCGTCGAAAGGATGGCCGACAACCATTGCCAGGCCTTGTCTACGGTGGAAATCTTCACCCGTTCGTCGGGCGAATGGACCCCCGTCATGGTCGGTCCGAACGAAATCATGTCCATATCGGGATATTTCTCGGCGAAAAGGCCGCACTCGAGCCCGGCGTGGATGGCATAGACCACCGGATCCTCACCGAAGAGGTTCTTGTAGGCCGCCACCGTCTTGTCGAGCAGGGGCGATTCGGGGTTCGGGGCCCAGCCGGGATAACCTTCGGTGCGGCTCAGCTGCATGCCGGCCGTTTCGAAGACGGCCGTGACGCGGCTGACGATGTCGTTCTTGGCCGAGGCGAAGGTGCTGCGCTGCGACGTGACGATGCGCCACTGCTTTTCGCCCACGGCTTTGACGCTGGCCAGGTTGGTCGAGGTCTCCACCAGTCCGGGCACCCGGTTGCTCATGGCCACGACGCCGTCGGGGCAGACATACAGGGCCGAAATGAAGGCGTCGCTCTGCGCTTTGGCCATCACCTCGGGCAGCGGGCCGGCCGAAGCCAGGCTCCACTCCATATTGGGCTCCACCTGGCCGAATTCTTCTTTCAGATCGGCCTCGAAGAGGTTCAGTTTCACACGGAGCTGCTCTTTGAAGGCAAAGGGCACGGCCGCCGTGCAGCTGGCTTCGCGGGGAATGGCGTTGCTGAGGTTGCCGCCCTTGAATGCGTTCAGATAAAGGGGAACTTCTTTGTTGACGGCATAGAGGAAACGGGCCAGCAGCCGGTTGGCATTGCCCCGGCCCAGGTGGATGTCGGCACCCGAATGACCGCCCTGCAAGCCCTTCACGCTCAAATCGAAGAAATAGAGTCGCTCCGGTGCGGGCACGGTTTCGAAAGCGAAGTCGGCGATGGTGTTGATGCCGCCGCAGCAGCCGATGCAGATGTAGCCGTCGTCCTCGTTGTCGAGGTTGATGAGCGAACGGCCTTTCAAGGCGTCGGGCCGCAAAGCGTGGGCGCCGTCCAGACCGGTCTCTTCGTCAACGGTGAAGAGGCACTCCAGCGGGCCGTGGCTCAGGTTTTCATCAATCAAGGCCGCCAGGCCCAGGGCCAGGCCGATGCCGTTGTCGGCGCCGAGCGTGGTGCCGCGGGCCGCCATCCAGCCGTCGTCGGTGACGTACCAATCGATGGGGTCCCGCTCAAAATCGTGGACCGTGTCGGAATTTTTCTCGCAGACCATGTCCATATGGCCCTGAAGAATCACGGGCACCGCGTTTTCGCGCCCGGCGACGGCGGGTTTGCGGATGATGACGTTGCCGGCCGCATCGCGCTGCCATTCCAGGCCGTGCGCCTCGGCAAAGCCGATGAGCCACGCTTGGATCTGCTGCGTTTTGCCCGAAGGACGGGGCACCTTGCATATTTCTTTGAAGAGGTCCCACACGAGGGCGGGCGAAAGCTGGTCTTGTCGCATGATGGTCTGAATGAGTTACGTGCCGCAAATATAGCAAAGCCGCCCGTGAAATGCAATGCCATATTCTTTTTTGGATTTCAGGCAAAAGCCACTATATTTGCAGGCTTTTTTCGGAATATGGGAAAGATACTTGTCCTGACGCTCGCCATCGTGCTCATCGCCGTGCTCCTGCTCGGCATCCGCGTCTTTTTTGTAAAAGGAGGGAAATTCCCCAACTATCACATCGACGCCAGCAAGCCCCTGCGGCAGAAAGGCATCCACTGCGCCGCCCACGAAGACACGATAGCCCGTCACGGAAACGGCATCTGACTGTTCAGCAACGTGAAAATCAATTACAAACAAATAAAAACCACTATGAAGAAATCTACGAACATCCTGTTGTTTGCTGTCCTTTTCGCAGCCGTCATCGTTCTTTACATCGTCACCTTCTCCTGCAAGAAATCCGCTTGCAACCAGGCCGCTCCCGCCGCCTGTCACCTCGAAGCCGTCGAGACCCTGCCCATCGCTTACATCAACGTCGACTCCCTGCTCCTCAACTATGAACTTTCGCAGGAGCTCAACGAGCAGTTGCTCCGCAAGCGCGAAAATTCCCAGGCCAACTTCAACCAGAAGGCCCGTCAGTTCGAGCAGGAGGCGGCCGAATTCCAGCGCAAGCTCGAAAACAACGCCTTCCTCTCGCAGCAGCGCGCCCAGAGCGAGCAGCAGCGTCTGGCCCAGAAGCAGCAGGACCTGCAGGCCCTCGACCAGCGCCTGTCGACCGAACTGGCCAACGAAATGCAGGAAATGAACGTGCGCCTGCGCGACTCCATCTACAATTACATCGGCATCTACAATCAGACCAAGGGTTATCAGCTTATTTTCAGCAACCAGGGCAATGACAACATCATGGTCGGCCAGCCCGCCTACGACATCACCGAAGACATCCTCAACGGACTGAACAGCCGTTACAACCCCGCCCCCAAATCCAAAAAGAAATAAGAAGTCGTTTTGAAACGGCCATTTCAAAGCAACTGCTAAAAAAACTGCACCGTGGACATCCGCATCAACACGCCGGTTTCCCTGATGGACGAGGAAGCCGGTCCCGGCGACTTCATCCCGATGTTTTCCGAGGACGACGCCGGTGAAGATCTCCGTCAGGAAGACCTGCCCGATACCCTGCCCATCCTCCCCCTGCGCAACATGGTGTTGTTTCCGGGGGTGGCGTTGCCCGTCAACATCGGACGCGACAAATCGTTGCGCCTCGTGCGCGACGCCTACCGCGACGGCAGCCTCATCGGCGTCTTCACCCAATGGGACATAGAAGTGGAGAATCCGCTCTTCGGCGACCTCTGCCCCATCGGTCTGACGGCGCGCATCCTGCGCGTGCTGGAGATGCCCGACAACTCCACGACCATCATCCTGCAGGGCCTCAAGCGCAGCCAACTGCTCGATCTGACCGCCACGGAGCCCTACCTGCGCGGACACGTCGAGTTGAAAGCCGAATTCATCGGCCGCCTGGGCGACCGTCGCTTCGAAGCGCTCATCCGGGCCATCAAGGACGTCGCCGTCCGCATCATCAAGAACTCGGCGGGCAACATTCCCCAGGAGGCCATCTTCGCCATCCGCAACATCGAGAAACCGGTGGCGCTGGTCAATTTCATCTGCGCCAATTTCACCCTCAAGATAGAAGACAAACTCCGTCTGCTCCAGACGGAAATCTTCCGCGAGCGTTGCGAAGTGCTGCTCTCGATCATGAACAACGAGGCGCAGCTGCTCGACCTGAAGCGCTCCATCCAGTCGAAGACCAAGGAAGTCATCGACCAGCAGCAGCGCGACTACTTCCTGCAGCAGCAGATGAAGACCATCCAGGACGAACTGGGCGGCAATGCGCAGGAGCAGGACATCAACGAGATGAGGGAGCAGGCCAAGAAAAAGAAATGGTCGGCCGAGGTAGCCGGCATTTTCGAAAAGGAGCTGAAAAAACTCCAGGCCACCAGCCCCTTCACGCCCGACTATTCGACCCAGATGAACTACCTCAAGACCCTGCTCGAGCTGCCGTGGAACGAATATACCCGCGACAATTTCAGCCTGAGCCGCGCCCGGAAGATTCTCGACCACGACCACTACGGGCTGGAGCAGGTCAAAGAGCGCATCCTGGAGCATCTGGCCGTGCTGAAACTCAAGGGTGACATGAAATCGCCCATCATCTGCCTGTACGGCCCTCCGGGCGTCGGCAAGACTTCGCTGGGTAAATCGGTGGCCGAGGCCCTCGGGCGCAAATACCTCCGCATTTCTTTGGGCGGTCTGCACGACGAGGCGGAGATCCGCGGCCATCGCCGCACCTACGTCGGCGCCATGCCGGGCCGGATTGTGAAAGGCCTCATCAAGGCCGGTTCGTCCAATCCCGTCTTCATGCTCGACGAAATCGACAAGGTCAACCGCGACGCCCACGGCGATCCGTCGTACGCCTTGCTGGAAGTGCTCGACCCGGAACAGAACAACGCCTTTCACGACAATTTCGTCGACATCGACTACGACCTGTCGAAGGTGCTCTTCATCGCCACGGCCAACACGCTGCAGACCATTCCGCAGCCCCTGCTCGACCGCATGGAGCTCATCGAAGTGACCGGCTATCTGGCCGAGGAGAAAACGGAGATAGCCGCCCGTCACCTCGTGCCCAAGGAAATGGAAAACCATGGCCTGAAGGCTGATCATGTGGAGCTTTCCAAAAAGATCATCCGGCAGATCATTGAGAACTACACCCGCGAATCGGGCGTGCGCGAGCTCGACAAGAAACTGGCCCGCATCTGCCGCAAGACGGCCCACCTCATCGCTTCCTCGAAAAAGGTGGAGCAGGTCAGCGTCGACGACGCGCGGCTGAAAGAATTTCTCGGGACGCCGCGCTACACGGCCGACCGATACGAAGGAAACGAGGTCGTCGGCGTGGTGACCGGTCTGGCCTGGACGGCCGTCGGCGGCGAGATTCTCTACATCGAGTCGAGTCTGAACCACAGCAAACAGGGCGGCAAGCTCACCCTGACGGGCAATCTGGGCGACGTGATGAAGGAGTCGGCCATACTGGCGCTGGAATACATCAAGTCGCACACCGCGCTGCTCGGGTTGGAAGAGACCGTTTTCGAGGAGTGCAACCTTCACGTTCACGTGCCCGAAGGGGCCATTCCGAAGGACGGACCGTCGGCGGGCATCACCATGCTCACTTCCATGGCCTCCACGCTGACCGGCCGTCGGGTGAAGAAGCACATCGCCATGACGGGCGAAATGACCCTCCGCGGCAAGGTGCTGCCCGTAGGCGGCATCAAGGAGAAGATTCTGGCCGCCAAACGGGCCGGCATCCGCGAAATCATCATCTGCGAAGAAAACCGCAAAGACATCGACGAAATTCCACCCGTCTACATTAAAGGCATGACGTTCCACTACGTCACGGAAGCCTCAGAGGTTTTGAAGGAAGCCTTGCTCTGAGGAGCAGAGCTTCCTTCAAAACTTCCGAGGCGGGTCAGGCTTGTCCCATTGGGGGCAAGCCTGATCCGCGGGCCTTGTCCGATTGGGGGAAAGGATTCCCCCAAACCCCTTTCGGTCGCTGCGCTCCGAAGGACATTCATCGACGATGTCGCGCCGCTCCGTCCTTGTCTGATTGGGGGAGGCCTGACCCGCGGGTCAGGCGGTCCTTGTCTTTTTGGCCAACGGGCCTGCGGCCCTGCCCCCTCTGTCGCCGGTCTAAGACCGGCTCCGAAGGACGTTCATTGACGATGTCGCTTCTATCCACAGAACGCTCATCATTCTCGATGCACGAAAAGGCTGAATCGTGCATCGAGAATCGCAGCGGGCCCGTCACCGTCTGGCGCCGCCCGAGGTTACCCTCGTCTGAGCGACCTGTAGCCAGCTTTCCTCTCGCCTCCTCACGACTCTTCAAATCTCGATGCACGAAAAGGCTGAATCGTGCATCGAGAAGGGACGGCGAC
>R18__coassemble_1397_pt1 | contig 32703 bp, 25 predicted proteins | sample R18__metabat2_low_PE_032 | metagenome-assembled genome bin R18
ACCATACATCAGACTATGGAAACAAACAAAAGAAAATACAACGTCATCATCGGACTGGTCGCCATGATCGTGACCATATTCATCGTGGCCCTCATCGGTTACCTGGTTTCCGCGCCGAAGACTCAAATCATCCAGGGCGAGGCCGAAGCCACGGAATACCGCATATCGGGCAAGGTGCCCGGACGCGTCGAAGAATTTTATGTCCGCCTCGGCGAACAGATTCACAAAGGCGACACGGTCGTCTTCATCAATTCGCCCGAAGTCAAAGCCAAGCAGGCGCAGGCCAACGCCGTCCGCGCGGCGGCCGCCGCCCAAAGCGAGAAGGCCCAAAACGGTGCCCGCGCCGAACAGATCGCCGGTGCTTACAACGTCTGGCAGTCGGCCCTGGTTCAGGAAGAAGTGATGAGAAAATCGTTCGAAAGGGTGCAGCGCCTCTACAACCAGAAGGTCGTCGCCGCCCAGAAATATGATGAGGTGAAAGCCAAATACGACGCCTCCGTCACCCAGGCCAAAGCCGCGCAGAGCCAGTATGAAATGGCCGTGAACGGCGCCCGCGAAGAAGACAAGGACGCGGCCGCCGCCTTGGTCAGCCAGGCCGACGGCGTGCTGCAGGAAATCGCTTCCTATCTGAGCGAACTTTACCTCACCTCCCCGGCCGACGGCATCATCTCGGCCATCTTCCCCCACGTCGGCGAATTGGTCGGACAGGGTGCGCCCGTGATGACCGTGCTCGACCTGAGCGACCTTTGGTTTACCTTCAACATCCGCGAAGACCAACTGGAGGGCATGAAAACGGGCGATGTGCTGACCTTGAAGATTCCGGCCCTGCAGGGCGAAACCGTCGAAGCCACCGTCAACTACATGGCCGTCCGCGAATCGTATGCCACTTGGAAAGCCACCAAGGCCAGCGACATGTATGATGCCAAGACCTTTGAGGTCAGGGCTGTGCCCAACCGTCAGGTGGAAGGCCTGCTGCCCGGCATGTCGGTCCTCGTCGTCAAATAATCCGAACCTCAGCAGTCAGTTCACCGGAATGAAAGATATCCTGGCCGTCATCGTGCGCGAGATCAAAATCTGGCGTCGCCGTCCCCTCTACTTCGTCGGGACCGTGATCGTGTTGATTGTCTGCACGGTGTTTTACACGACCCTCTTTCGCGACGGCATCCCCGACAAGCTGCCCATCGGGGTGGTCGATTACGACAACTCCACCCTGACGCGCAACATGATCCGCCAACTGGACGCCACCCAATTGGGTCACCTCATTCCCTATCCCGATTTCAAGTCGGCCCGGGCCGATATGGAAAAGGGCAAAATCACCTCCGTGTGTGTCATGCCTGCGGGCATGATGGCCGACGTCCAGGCCCAACGCCGCCCGACCTTCACCTTCTACATCAACAACCTCTACTTCCTGGGCGGTTCGCTGGCCTACAAAGACCTGATGTATATGTCGAACCTGATGTCGGGGGCCGTGCAGCGTGAAGTCCTCCGGATGAAAGGCGTCAACGAGGAGGCCATCATGGGCCGCATCCAGCCCATACAGATCGACACGCACCAGATTGGCAACCCGATGATGAGTTACGGCCCGTATCTGGTGAACATGATGTTGCCCGGCATGCTTCAGATGATCGTCATCATCGTCATGATTTACGCCTTGGGCTCCGAACTGAAGTTCGGCACCTCCGGGCAATTGCTCAAGACCTCCGGCGGAAGCATCACCAAGGCGGTGGCCGGAAAACTCCTCCCGTACACGGCCATCTTCACGCTGATGGGCTTTGCCATGCTGATGTTGCTCTACGGACCGCTCCACTACTATATGGCCGGGCATCTCGGAAACATGTTTCTGGCCATGTTCCTGATGATTCTGGCCGATGAAGCCATCGCCCTGCTCATCATCAGCCTGGTGCCCGTCTTGCGTCTGGGTCTGAGCGTGGGCAGCCTTTACACCGTCATGGCCTTGTCGCTGACCGGTTTCACCCTCCCCGTCGAAGCCATGCCCCCATTCGTCCAGTCGTGTGCCTGCATATTTCCCCTGCGCCATTACTTCCAGTTCTTCGTGCAGGAAGGGGTCTACAACAACGGCTTTGCCGGCTGGTATCCTGAAGTCATCCACCTGATGGTCTTCCTCCTGCTGCCCGCCGTCCTGCTGCCGCGCCTCAAGGAAGCTTACGAAACCCAGATGTATCCCAGAAAATAGCCATGAAAAAATTCCTGCAAATCTGGTTCTCTGACTTCTGCAACATCTTCTACCACGAGTTGCATGCCATCATTCACGACAGCGGTGTGATGATCATCCTCATCGTGGCCGGCTTCTGCTATCCGCTGCTTTACAATTATATTTACAGCAACGGCGTTCTGAACGAAACGCCCGTGGCCGTGGTCGACGAAGCCGATTGCAGCGACACCCGGCGTTTCATCCGCGAGGTCGACGCCACCCGTGAACTGGAAATCGCCTTCCGTTGCTGCAATATGGCGGAGGCCGAGGCGCTGATGAAACAGCGCAAAGTGGAAGGCATCATCTATTTCCCGGCCGACTTCGGAGAGAAAATCGCCGCCATGGAGCAGGCCACCGTCTCCATTTATGCCAACATGAGCAGTTTCCTTTACTACAAGAATCTGCTCATCGGCACGGAGTTCGTCATGCTTCACGAAATCAACCAGATACAATTCGAGCGCTATGCGGCCGCAGGCTTGAGCGAGGCCCAGGCCGAGGCCATGGTGCAAGCGGTGCCCTATGAGGAGAATCTGCCTTACAACCGGACCTTCTCCTACAACATCTTCCTGATTTCAGGCATTATCTTCCTCATCATCCAGCAAGTGATGTTCATTTCGATGTCGGTCCGCTTCGGCACGGAAAAAGAGGAAAACAAAAACGGCATCGGCACCCTGCCCGAAAACATCCACGGCTTGGGCATCAGCCGCGTGGTCTTTTCACGGGGCGCGGCCTATTTCTTCATTTTCATGATCATCGGGGTGTACGTCACCTTTATCGTGCCCGCCGTCTGCGGTTTCCCGCAGCGAGGGCAATTCGGCCAGATTATGAATCTGCTGGTGCTCTACGTTCTGGACTGCGTGGTCTTCAGCCAGACCTGGAGTTCACTCATCTCCCGACGCGAAAACGTCTTCGTGATGTTCCTGTTCATGTCGCCCGTCTGCCTCTTTCTGACAGGTCTGTCGTGGCCGACCACTTCCTTCCCGACCTTCTGGAAAGGCCTGTCGTACCTCTTCCCCAGCACCTTCGGTTGCCAGGCGTTCACCAACCTGAACACCGCCGGCGCCGGCATAGAAAGTTGCCAGTTGCAAATCCAGGCGCTGTTTGTCCAGACTTGCATCTATTACTTTGTCGCCTGCCTCCTGCTTTATCTCCAAAACTGGTTCTCCGGCTGGAAGGAGAAGAGAATGGCCTGGTTGCTTGAAAAACAGCAGAAACTCGAGGCCAAATCGTCCGTTTTCGCCAGATTGCACGAGGAACTCGAAGAGCAACACATCGACGAGCAAGCCGGTCAATGACGTCGTTCGCCTCCCTTCAAGACCTTTCGCGGGACTTTACAATACGGCAAAATTCATTATCTTTGCATCTTGGATTTTTCCGGAAACAAACATGATTGAGCGCATTCTGATTCTCGAAGAGGCAGACCCCGTGCTGTTCTGCGGCATCAACAACTGTAATATACAGCTGCTCAAATCGTTATACCCGAAAATCCGCATCGTTTCAAGAGGGAATGTACTGAAAGTTCTGGGCGAAGAAGCCGACCTGGACGCCCTGGCCGAGGCCGTCGGCGCGTTGCAGAAGCACGCCGCTGAATTCAATCAGCTCCGCGAAGAAGACATCATCGACATCGTCAAGGGGCGCCGGCCCGTCACCGTCCGTCAGGACAACCTGATTCTTTTCGGCATGGGCGGCAAACCCATCACCGCCCGCACCGTCAACCAGCAGCAGCTCGTCAAAGCATACGAAAACAACGATTTGCTCTTCGCCATCGGCCCCGCCGGCACGGGCAAGACCTACACCGCCATCGCCCTGGCCGTCCGCGCCTTCAAGAACAAAGAGGTCAAGAAAATCATCCTCTCCCGGCCGGCCGTCGAAGCGGGTGAAAAACTGGGCTTCCTGCCGGGCGACATGAAAGACAAAATCGACCCCTACCTCCAGCCCCTCTACGATGCCTTGGAAGACATGATTCCGATGGCCAAGTTGCAGGAATACATGGACAACCGCCAGATACAGATCGCCCCGCTGGCCTTCATGCGCGGCCGCACCCTTTCCGACGCCGTCGTCATCCTCGACGAAGCCCAGAACACCACCGTGCAGCAGATCAAAATGTTCCTGACCCGTATGGGCATGAACACCAAGATGATCGTGACGGGTGACCTGACCCAGATAGACCTCCCCTCCACCACCGCCTCCGGACTGGTCCACGCCCTGCGGGTGCTTGACGGTGTGAAGGGCGTGGCCCGCATCGATTTCGACAAGCGTGACATTGTCCGCCACAAGCTGGTGCAGCGCATCGTCGAAGCATACGAAGCCTACGAAAAGGAGCATCCCCGCAACGGCTTGCACCCAAAAGAAAATACCGAACCCCTTTCAGAACAATTATGAACGCAGTAACCGGAACAGACTTCCAATTTGAAGGACAGAAGTCCGTTTATCACGGCAAAGTCCGCGATGTCTACAACCTCAATGATGAACTTCTGGTGATGGTCGCCACCGACCGCATCTCCGCTTTCGACGTCATCCTGCCCAAGGGTATTCCCTTCAAGGGTCAGGTGCTCAACCAGATTGCCGCCAAATTCCTCGATGCCACCGCCGACATCGTGCCCAACTGGAAACTAGCCACCCCCGACCCGATGGTCACCGTGGGCATCAAGTGCGAAGGCTTCCGCGTGGAAATGATCATCCGCGGCTACCTGACCGGTTCGGCCTGGAGAGAATACAAGAACGGTTGCCGCGAACTCTGCGGCGTGAAGTTGCCCGAAGGGATGAAAGAGAACCAGAAATTCCCCGAACCCATCATCACCCCGACCACGAAAGCCGACGAGGGTCACGACCAGAATATATCGAAAGAAGAAATCATCGCCCAAGGCCTGGTCTCGAAAGAAGACTACGAGCTGATGGAACAATACACCCGCGCCCTGTTCCGCCGCGGCACGGAAATCGCCGCCGGAAAAGGCCTCATCCTGGTCGACACCAAATATGAATTCGGCAAAAAGGACGGCAAGGTCTACCTCATCGACGAAATCCACACCCCCGACTCGAGCCGCTACTTCTACGCCGACGGCTATGAAGCGAAATTCGCTGCGGGCGAACCCCAAAAGCAATTGTCGAAAGAATTCGTGCGCCAGTGGCTCATCGAACACGATTTCATGAACGAGCCCGGACAGGTGATGCCCGAAATCACCGATGAATATGCTGAGAGCGTGAGCGACCGCTACATCGAACTCTACGAGCAAGTCACCGGCGAAAAGTTCCGCAAAGCCGGAGAAGGCGACATCACCGCCCGCATCGAAAACAACGTCAAGGAATATCTGAAGAACGCTGCGAAATGAACGACGACAGGTATCAGCTCAGGGGCGTGTCGGCCGGAAAGGAAGACGTTCACAACGCCATCAAAAACATCGACAAAGGGCTTTATCCCAAGGCCTTCTGCAAAATCATCCCCGACATTCTGGGCGGTGACAGCGAATACTGCAACATCATGCACGCCGACGGGGCCGGCACCAAGTCGTCCCTGGCCTACCTTTATTGGAAAGAGACCGGCGACCTGAGCGTCTGGAAAGGCATCGCGCAGGATGCCCTCATCATGAACACCGACGACCTGCTGTGTGTGGGCGCCGTCGACAACATCTTGGTATCGAGCACCATCGGGCGCAACAAGCACCTGATTCCCGGCGAAGTGGTTTCGGCCATCATCAACGGCACCGACGAGTTGCTCTCCGAGCTGCGCGACATGGGCGTGGGGGTCTATGCCACCGGCGGCGAAACGGCCGACGTAGGTGACCTGGTGCGCACCGTCATCGTCGACAGCACCGTCACCTGCCGAATGAAACGCGCCGACGTCATCGACAACGCCAACATCCAGGCGGGCGACGTCATCGTCGGTCTGGCCTCGTTCGGGCAGGCCACGTACGAGAAAAGATACAACGGCGGCATGGGCAGCAACGGTCTGACCAGCGCCCGCCACGACGTGTTCGCCAAATATCTCGCGGAAAAATATCCCGAGAGTTACGACCCCGCCACCCCCGAGGCCCTGGTCTATTCGGGCAAACTCCGGCTGACCGACGCCGTGGAAGGGCTGACCGGCATCAACGCCGGCGAACTGGTCCTTTCGCCCACCCGCACCTACGCCCCGGTCATCCGCCGGCTCATCGACCGGATGCGCCCGCGCCTTCACGGCATGATTCACTGCACGGGCGGCGCCCAGACCAAAGTGCTTCACTTCGTCGAGAACAAAAAAATCGTCAAGAACAACCTTTTCCCCGTCCCGCCCCTTTTCAAGACCATCCAGGAACAGTCGGGCACCGACTGGCAGGAGATGTACAAGGTCTTCAACATGGGTCACCGCATGGAGATTTACGTTTCGCCCGAAGACGCCGCCCAGGTCATCGCCACATCGAAGGAATTCAACATCGATGCCCGCATCGTCGGCTACGTCGGCGAGTCGTCCACGGGCAACCGCCTGCTCATCGAAAGCGAATTCGGACGCTTTGAATATTGATTCCAACCCCTTAACTTCAGCAAAGCACATGGCACAAAACCCGCTGATTGAAAAAATGGACTGGATCGAAGCCCGTTTCGAGGAGATTTCCCGGCAGATCGCCGACCCGGAAATCATCTCCGACATGAAGCGGTATGTCAAGCTCAACAAGGAGTACAAGGAACTGGAAGCCATCGTCTCCGCCGGCAAGGAATACCGGCGGCTCATCGCCGACATCGACGAAGCCAAGGACATCCTCGAGAGCGAAAACGACGCCGAAATGCGCGAAATGGCCAAGGAGGTGCTCTCCTCCGGCCAGGAACAGGTTCCGCTGATGGAAGAAAAGATCAAATTGCTGCTGATTCCGGCCGACCCCCAGGACGGCAAGAACGCCATCGTGGAGATCCGCGGCGGCACCGGCGGCGACGAAGCGGCCATCTTTGCCGGCGACCTGTTCCGCATGTACGCCAAATTCTGCGAGATGAAGGGCTGGAAAATCGAGGTCACCTCGTCCAATCCCGGCACTTCGGGCGGCTACAAGGAAATCATTTTCACCGTCAGCGGCGAAAACGTCTACGGCGTGCTCAAATACGAGTCGGGGGTGCACCGCGTGCAGCGGGTGCCGCAGACCGAAACCCAAGGGCGCATCCACACCTCGGCCGCCTCGGTGGCCGTCTTGCCGGAAGCCGAAGAATTCGACATCGAACTGAAGGAATCGGACGTGCGCATCGACACTTTCTGCTCCTCCGGCCCCGGCGGACAAGGCGTCAACACCACCTACTCGGCCATCCGTCTGACCCATATCCCGACGGGCATCGTCGTGCAATGCCAGGACGAGCGCTCACAATTGAAGAACAAGGCCCACGCCTTCCAGGAACTCCGCACCCGCATCTACAACATGGAGTATCAGAAGTATCTCGACGATATTTCCTCCAAGCGGAAGACCATGGTCTCCACGGGCGACCGTTCCGCCAAAATCAGAACCTACAATTATCCTCAGTCGCGCATCACCGATCACCGCATCAACTGGAGCATGTTCAACCTGCCCGTCTTCATGGACGGCAACATACAGGAATGCATCGACCAGCTGACCATCGCCGAAAATGCAGAGCGGCTGAAAGCAAGCGACATACAATCATGACCCGACAGGAACTTACAGAAAACATCCGGCGCAAGGGCAGTTTCCTGTGCGTCGGACTTGACCCGGACCCGGCCAAGATGCCCCCCTTTCTGGCCGGCCAAGCAGACGGTGTCTTCACCTTCTGCCGCGCCATCGTCGACGCCACCGCCGACGCCTGCGTGGCCTACAAGCCCAACACCGCCTTTTTCGAGTGTCTGGGGCTGAAGGGCTGGGACACGCTCGAACGGCTGGCCCGCTACATCAAGTCGACCTATCCCGACCACTTCCTCATCGCCGACGCCAAACGGGGCGACATCGGCAACACGTCGAAGATGTATGCCAAGGCTTTTTTCGAGCTGATGCCTTTCGACGCCGTCACCGTGGCGCCTTATATGGGCACCGACAGCGTCACGCCCTTCCTTTCCTATGAGGACAAATGGGTCATCCTGCTCGACCTGACCTCCAACGCCGGCTCGGCCGACTTCCAGATGACGGCCGACGCGCAGGGCGAACGGCTCTTCGAAAAAGTGCTCCGGACCTCGAAGCAATGGGGCAATGAAGAAAACATCATGTTCGTGGCCGGCGCCACCCGGGGCAGCCTGCTCGGCGACATCCGCCGCATCGTGCCCGACCATTTTCTGCTGGTGCCCGGCATCGGCGCGCAGGGCGGCAGCCTGGAAGAGGTGGTCAAATACGGTATGAACGCTTCCTGCGGCCTTTTGGTCAACAATTCCCGCCAGATTCTCTATGCCTCCGCCGCTGAAGATTTCGCCCGGGCTGCCCGGACGGAAGCCTTGAAGCTGCAAAGCGCGATGTCTGCCGTTTTGAAATAGTCAAAAGCCATGGGTGTCAAGCAGAAAATCATCAACGATCCCGTCTTCGGTTTCATCAACCTGCCCGTCGGATTTCTCTATGAGGTGTATCAGCACCCCATCCTCTACCGGCTGACCCGTATCCGCCAGCTGGGGCTGTCGGAGCTGGTCTATCCCGGCGCCACCCATTGCCGCTTCCAGCACATCACCGGCGCCATGCACCTGGTCACCGAAGCCATCCGCCAGCTTCGCCTGAAAGGGCACGAAATCACCGAAGCCGAAGCCGAAGGGCTGACAGCCGCCGTGATGTTGCACGACCTGGGCCACGGCCCCTTCTCGCACGTGCTGGAACATTTCCTTTACAACCACGTACCCCACGAGGAGATTTCCCTGAGGCTGATGCAGCGGATGAACCGCGACCTGGGCGGACGCTTGGACCTCTGCATGCAAATCTTCACCGACGCCTATCCCAAGAAGTTTCTCCATCAGCTCATTTCCAGCCAATTGGACGTTGACCGGCTCGATTATCTCCGCCGCGACAGTTTCTTCACCGGCGTGGTGGAAGGCAACATAGGTTCGGCCCGCATCATCAAGATGCTCAACGTGGTCGACGATCACCTGGTGGTCGAAGCCAAAGGCATCTATTCGATAGAGAATTTCCTGATGGCCCGACGCCTGATGTATTGGCAGGTCTATCTGCACAAGACTTCCGTCGCCGCCGAGAAAATGCTCCTCAACCTGCTCAGCCGCGCCCGCGAACTCCGCCACCAAGGCGTCGCCCTGGAAGCCTCCGCGCCGCTCGACTGGTTCCTGACGCACGACCTGGAAGCGGGCGTGGTCACCGAAGAATCGCTCGACTGGTTCCTCCGCCTCGACGACGTCGACATCTGGGCCGCCATCAAGGCCTGGCAATACCACGACGACAAGGTGTTGAGCACCCTCTGCAGCCATTTCATCACCCGGAAGCTCTTCAAGGTGGAGCTCACCGACACCCCGGTCGACGCCGGGCGCATCCAGAGCGACCTCGGGCGCATCGCCGGCCGCTTCGGCATCTCCGAAGACGAAGCCCGTTATTTCCTCCACAACAGCGAAATCAGCAACAACATCTACGACGACAGCGACTACGGCATCGAGATTCTCTACAACGACGGACACATCGAGCCCATCACCAAGGCCTCCGATATCCTCAACATAGAGGTGCTTTCCAAAAAAGTGCGGAAATACGCCTACGCCTACATCCGCTGAACCTCTTCAAGACGCATCACCATGGAATATACCGCAGCAGAAATCGCCGCCTTCCTGGGCGGAACCGTCGAAGGAGATCCGCAGGTCAGGATCACCGCCTTCAACAAGATCGAAGAAGGGAAACCCGGGGGCATTTCGTTCCTGGCCAATCCCAAATATACCCCTTATATCTACACCAGCCAGGCCTCGGCAGTGTTGGTGAACCGTGATTTCACCCCGGAACAGCCCATAGCGGCGACCCTCATCCGCGTCGACGACGCCTATGCCTGCCTGGCCAAGCTCATGCAGATGACCTTCACCTACCGTCCGAAGAAAGCCAAAAAAGAGCGCAAAAGCGTGGTGGCCCGCTCGGCCCGGCTCGACAAAGGGGTCTACATCGGCTCATTCGCCTACATCAGCGAGCACGCCGTCATCGGACGCAACGCCCAGATTTACCCACAGGTGTTCATCGGCGAAAACGTGCGCATCGGCGACGACTGCATCATTTATCCCGGCGTGAAAATTTACCACGACTGCGTCATCGGCAACCGCTGCGTGCTTCACGCCGGTTGCGTCATCGGGGCCGACGGCTTCGGCTTCGCGCCTCAGGACGACGGGACCTACAAGAAAATTCCCCAGACGGGCAACGTGGTCATAGAAGACGACGTGGAGATCTGCGCCAACACCTGCGTAGACCGGGCCACGATGGGTTCGACCGTCATCCACAAGGGCGTCAAGCTCGACAACCTCATACAGATTGCCCACAACGTGGAAGTGGGTGAGAACACCGTGATGGCGGCCCAGTGCGGCATCGCCGGCTCCACCAAAATCGGCAAGCAGTGCATGTTCGGCGGACAGTCGGGCGTGGCCGGTCACCTGCACATCCCCGACGGCTTGCAGATGGGCGCTCAGACCGGAATGCTCGGCAATCCCAAAGAATGCGACAAGCCCCAGTTAGGCACGCCGGCCCTGCCCCTCAAGACCTACCTGAGGGCATACGCCATGTTCAAAAATCTCCCGGACGTCATCGCCGAGCTGAAAGAAAAGAACCGGCAGTTGCGTGAAGAATTGGATCAACTCAAATCGAAAGTCAACGAATAAGATATGTCCAGACAACTTACCCTCCGACAGGCCTTCAGCGTCTCCGGCAAAGGTTTGCACACCGGTCTGCCGCTCACGGCCACCTTCAAGCCGGCCGCCGTCGGCACCGGCATCCGTTTCAAGCGGATCGATTTGCCCGGATGTCCCGAAATCAAGGCCTTGGCCGAATATGTGGAACAGACCGAACGGGGCACCGTCCTGGTGAAGAACGACGTCAAGGTCAGCACCATTGAACACGCCTCGGCCGCGCTCTACGCCGCCGGCATCGACAACTGTCTCATCGAGGTCAACGGTCCCGAAGTGCCCATTCTCGACGGCAGCGCCATCGAATATGTCGAAAACATCGAAAAGGCCGGCATTGAGGAACAGTCCGATGAAAAAGAATATTTCATCGTCCACGAAAAAATGGAAGTGAGCAACGCGGAAGACGGAACCTCTCTGGTGCTCCTGCCCTACGACGGCTTCAGCATCACCTGTCTCATCGGATTCGATTCACCCATTCTGAGCAACCAGTATGCCCGCCTCGAACACATGGAAGACTTCGGACGGGAGGTGGCCGCTTGCCGCACTTTCGTATTCGTCAGGGAAGTGGAAATGCTGCTCCATCACAACCTCATCAAAGGGGGTGACCTGGACAACGCCCTGGTCATCTACGACCGTCCGACCTCGCAAGACAATCTTGACCGTCTGTCAGACCTGATGGGCGTTCCGCGCAAACCGGCCAGCCAACTGGGCTACCTCAACGACGGTGCGCTGAGGTTCGCCAACGAGCCGGCCCGCCACAAGCTGCTGGACCTCTGCGGTGACCTGGCTTTGGTCGGCCGCCAGATCAAGGGCCACGTCATCGCCACCCATCCGGGTCACAAAATCAACAATCAGCTGGCCCGGTGCATCCGCAAGGAAATTCTCCGTCAGGATGTGCAGCTGCCCCTCTTCGATACACAGCAGCCGCCCGTCATGGACGCCGTCAAGGTCAGTTCCCTGCTGCCCCAGCGCTGGCCTTCGCTGATGGTCGACAAAGTGCTGTATCTGTCGGACCATTCCATCGTCAGCCTGAAAAACCTGACCAGCACCGAGTCGTTTTTCCAGGGGCATTTCCCCGACGACCCCGTTTTTCCCGGCGTGCTGCAGATAGAAGGAATGACGCAGACGGCCTGCCTGCTGCTGCTCAACCAGACCGAAAAGCCCGAGCGCTACCGCACCTTGCTGACCCGCATCGACAATGCCCGTTTCAAAGGGCAGGCCCGTCCGGGCGACACGCTGCTCTTCAAGGCCAAAATCACCAGTCCGATGACCCACGGCGTGGCCCGCACGAAATGTTATGCCTTCGTCGGCTCCACGCTGATTGCCGAAGCCGAAATCACTACTACCTTTGTCAAGAAATAAGAAGCTGCCATGATCAGTCCGCTTGCCTCCGTCCACCCGAACGCAAAAATCGGAAAAGACGTCATCATCGATCCGTTCGCCTACGTAGAAGAAGACACCGTCATCGGTGACGGTTGCCACATCTATCCCCACGCCGCCGTGCTCAACGGCGTGCGCATGGGCAAAAACTGCAATGTCCATTACAGCGCCGTCATCGGCAACATTCCCCAGGACCTGAAGTTTCACGGCGAATACACCACCGTCGAAATCGGCGACAACAACAATTTCCGCGAATTCTGCACCGTCCACCGCGGCACCTTCTCGAAAGAGAAAACCGTCATCGGCAGCAACAACCTCATCATGTCTTACTGCCACGTGGCCCACGACTGCGTGCTCCACGACCACATCATCATGTCGAACTGCGTGCAATTGGCCGGGGAAGTGGTCGTCGACGACTGGGCCATCATCGGCGGCGGCACGCTGGCCCACCAGTTCTGCCACATCGGCGCCCATTGTATGGTGCAGGGCGGCAGCCGGGTGTCCAAAGACATTCCGCCTTACATCATCGCCGGCCGCGAACCCCTGGCTTGCTGCGGTCTGAACCTGGTCGGACTGCGTCGCCGCGGTTTTTCCTCCGAGACGATCGAGTTCATCAAAAACATCTACGACCGGCTCTACCGCTCCGGCCTGAACGTTTCCGACGCCCTGGCGGCCATCCGCACGGAGTTTGCCGAGTCGCCCGAAAAACTGACCATCGTGAATTTCGTTGAAAATTCTTCGCGCGGCATTATCCGCGCAGCCGATTAATCATTATATTTACGGCCGTTCAATCCAAGCTCTACACCCATGGTCTACAAATTCCACATATTCACCGAAGAAAGCGATCTCTTCGAGCGGGAGATATCCATTGATTCAGAGGCCTTGTTCTCCGACCTCAACAACGCCATCCTCGACAGCGTCCACTACGACCGCAGCGAAATGTCGTCGTTCTTCATCTGCGACGAGGATTGGGAAAAAGAGGTGGAAATCACCTTGGTCGAGATGGACAACAACCCCGAAATCGACACCTGGGTCATGGACCGCACCCACCTCGACGAACTCCTTGAAGACGAGGGGCAACACCTGATTTTCACTTTCGACTACCTGACCGACCGCAGTTTCTATATGGTCCTTCGGAAAATCGTCCCCGGCGAGCATCTCGATGCCCCCAAGTGCACGAAATCGAAAGGGAAAGCGCCTCAACAACACATCGATTTCAACGAATTCGAAAAGAAAGCCGACGCAGCGGCCGCCAAGAAAAACAACAACAACGACCGCTACGGACTCGACGACGAACTCTACGGCGAGGGCGGCTTCGACGAAGAAGAACTGGCTGAAGGCGGATTCAACGACGACCTCGGTTTCGGCCAGGGCGGCGGTTTCGGCGGCGACAGCTACGCAGACGGCGGTCTGATGGACGACTTCTGATGAAGACCCTCCTCATTCTGACCGGCCCCACGGGGGTGGGCAAGACCGAGCTCAGCCTGCAACTGGCCGAAGCTTTGCAGTCACCCGTCATTTCCTGCGACAGCCGTCAGATGTACCGCGAAATGAGCATCGGCACGGCCGCGCCGACCCCGGAACAATTGGCGCGGGTCCCCCACCATTTCGTCGGCAACCTTTCCGTCAATGATTACTACAGCGCAGCGCGTTACGAAAGCGACGCGCTGGCGCTTTTTGACCGCTGCTTTGCTGAAGGTCACGACTGCCTGCTCCTCACGGGCGGCAGCATGTTGTACATCGACGCGGTCTGCCGGGGCATCGACGACATGCCCGACGTCGACGCCTCGCTCCGCCGGGAATTGCTGCAACGCTATGAAGCCTGCGGTCTCGACGACCTGCTCGCCCAGCTCAGGCTGCTCGACCCCGTCTACTACAACGAAGTGGACCGCCGCAACCCCAAGCGTGTGCTCCACGGGCTGGAAATCTGCCTGATGACCGGACGGCCTTTTTCTTCCTTCCGGCTGAGCACGCCCAAAACGCGGCCGTTCCGCATCGTCAAATGGGTGCTCGACCGCGACCGCGCCGAACTCTACCGGCGCATCGACGAGCGCGTGCTCGGCATGATGGACGCCGGCTTGCTTGAGGAAGCGGAAAGGCTTCTGCCTTACCGCCACCTGAATGCCCTCAACACGGTGGGCTACCGCGAACTTTTCGAGTATTTCGACGGAAAATGCACGCTGGAACAAGCCGTGGCACAAATCCAGTTCAACACGCACAAATATGCGCGCAAGCAACTGACCTGGTTCCGACGCGACCCCGAGGCCCATTGGTGTTCACCCGAACCGGCCGACCGCACCCTGGCGGCCATCCTGAAGGCTACTTCCCGGCGATGAGGTCGTCGACGATGGCCTCGAAGCGTTCCTGAAGTTCAGCGAGGTTGTCGCCTTCGAAGCGGATGTACGTTTCGCGGTCCAGGCCCAACACCTTGCCGCAGAGTCCTTCGGGCTTGGTTTTGCTCTTTTCGACGTTTCCGATGAAGCCTTTGTAGTGAAGATATTCCATAATGTTTACAGTTATATCGCCGGGCCGCCGCCGTCAGCAACGGCTTGAAGTTTCTTTACGGGCGAAGATAAAAATTTTTCTTCTGTTCGGCAAGGCTTGCCGAACGGCTTCATAAATATTCGTTTTTCCATACCTTTATTAAAAAAAAGAGGTACCTTTGCCGAGAAAAGCGGACCGACAGGTCCGCATCGCTTTCCGACAGTCGAGAACTTCATCATTTACAACTTATATCAACTTAAAAACAACATCATGGCAGATTGCAAAGAAAAACTGTTTTCAGAGTTTCCGCCGATTTCCACCGAAGAATGGATGGAAAAGATCACCGTCGATCTGAAAGGCGCCGACTTTGAAAAGAAACTCGTTTGGAGAACAAACGAAGGATTCAAGGTACAGCCGTTCTACCGCGAAGAAGACCTTCAGGGTCTCGACACCGACAGCAAGCCGGGTGAATTTCCCTACGTGCGCGGCACCAAGGCCTGCAACGAATGGAAAGTCCGTCAGACCGTCATCATCAAAGACGTGAAGGAAGCCAACGCAAAGGTGCTCGACATCCTCAGCAAGGGCGTTGATTCCATCCATTTCTTCGTGGGCAAAGACGTGCTCGACGAGAAGGCTCTTGAAGTGTTGCTCAACGGCGTCTCAGCTGAATGCGTGGAACTGAATTTCGGCACGGCCCCCTGGGTGGCCGCCCAGCAGGCCAAGGCCCTCGTCGCCTATTTCACCGCCAAGAATTACGATCTGACCAAGCTGCAGGGTTCGGTCTTCTTCGACCCGATGGGCACCATGCTGGAAATGGGTGCCGACCTGGCCGGCGGCCTGTCCAAGGCCAAGGAAGTGATGGAAGCCCTGGCTCCGCTCAAGAAATACCGTTGCCTGGGCGCATCACCCATGACCCTGGCCGACGCCGGTGCTTACTGCTACCAGGAACTCGGTTACGCCCTGGCTTGGGGCAACGAATACATGCGCACGCTGACCGAAGCGGGCATGCCCGCCGAAGACGTGGCCAAGAAGATTTACTTCGGCTTCAGCATCAGCAGCAACTACTTCATGGAAATCGCCAAGTTCCGCGCCGCCCGTATGCTCTGGGCCAAGATCGTGGAAGCCTACCAGCCTGCCTGCCACTGCAACGACAAGCCCGAAGACGGCATCTGCCGCTGCGCCTGCAAGATGAAAATCCACGCCCATACCTCGCGCTACAACCAGACCGTGTTCGACCCGTACATCAACCTGCTGCGCGGTCAGACCGAAGCCATGAGTGCGGCCATCGCCGGTGTCGACTCCCTTTCGGTGACCCCCTTCGACTCGGCCTACGAAAATCCCACCGAATTCGCCGAACGCATCTCGCGCAACCAGCAGTTGCTGCTCAAGGAAGAATCGCATTTCGACAAGGTCGTCGACCCTGCCGGCGGTTCCTATTACATCGAAAACCTCACGGCCGCCATCGCCGAGCAAGCCTGGAAGCTCTTCCTCAGCGTTGAAGAAGAAGGCGGTCTGCTCAAGATGATTCAGGAAGGCAAACTTCAGGAAGCCGTCAACGCCACCAACAAGGCCCGTCACGAAGCCGCAGCCAAGCGCCGCGAAGGCCTGCTGGGCACCAACCAGTTCCCCAACATCAACGAAACGGCCGGCGAGCGCAAGCCCAAGCAGCTGTATTCGATGGGGGCCAACGCCCAGGTGGAACGCAACATCGCCATGCTCGACAACCAGCGCCTGGCCAATGAATTCGAAACCCTGCGTCTGGCCACCGAAGCCAGCGGCAAGCGTCCGAAAGTCTTCATGCTGACCATCGGCAACCTGGCCATGCGTCAGGCCCGCGCCCAATTCTCGGGCAACTTCTTCGGCTGCGCCGGCTATCAGATCATCGACAACCTCGGTTTCAAGACCGTGGAAGAAGGTGCCGAGGCCGCGGCCAAGGCCGGAGCCGACATCGTGGTGCTCTGCTCGAGCGACGACGAATACGCCGAATACGGTCCCGCCGCCTTCAAGGCCGTGGGTGACAAGGCCATCTTCGTCATTGCCGGTGCCCCCGCCTGCATGGAAGACCTCAAGGCTCAGGGTATCGAGAATTACGTGCACGTGCGCTGCAACGTTCTCGAGACGCTGAAAGATTTCAACCGGAAGTTAAACATCAAATAAGTTCAAGCGTATGAAACCCGATTTCAAATCCATCGATATCAAGGCCGCGAAAGCGAAAGAGGAACTCTGCGGCTGTAAGAACGCCTGCAAGGGCGAAGCCACTTGGAAGACGCCGGAACTGATTGATGTCAAGCCCGTCTACACCAAGGAAGACCTGGAAGGAATGGAACACCTGCACTACGCTGCCGGTATCGCCCCCAACCTCCGCGGTCCGTACTCCACGATGTACGTGATGCGTCCCTGGACCATCCGCCAGTATGCCGGATTCTCCACCGCCGAGGAATCGAACGCCTTCTACCGCCGCAACCTGGCCGCCGGCCAGAAGGGTCTGTCGGTGGCTTTCGACCTGGCCACCCACCGCGGCTACGACGCCGACCACGCCCGCGTAGTCGGTGACGTCGGCAAGGCCGGTGTGAGCATCTGCTCGGTCGAAGACATGAAGGTGCTCTTCAACGGCATTCCCTTGAACAAAATGTCGGTTTCGATGACCATGAACGGCGCCGTGCTGCCCATCCTGGCTTTCTACATCGTGGCCGCCCAGGAACAGGGCGCCAGCCTGGAAGAAATGGCCGGTACCATCCAGAACGACATTCTGAAGGAATTCATGGTGCGCAACACCTACATCTATCCTCCGAAGTTCTCGATGAAGATCATCGCCGACATCTTCGAGTACACCTCGAAGAACATGCCCAAGTTCAACTCCATCTCCATTTCGGGTTACCACATGCAGGAAGCCGGCGCCACGGCCGACATCGAACTGGCCTACACCCTGGCCGACGGTATGGAATACCTCCGCGCCGGTATCAACGCCGGCATGGACATCGACGCTTTCGCGCCCCGTCTGAGCTTCTTCTGGGCCATCGGCACCAACCACTTCATGGAAATCGCCAAGATGCGCGCCGCCCGTCTGCTCTGGGCCAAGATCACCAAGAGCCTGGGCGCCAAGAATCCCAAGTCGATGGCCCTGCGCACGCACTGCCAGACTTCGGGTTGGTCGCTCACCGAACAGGATCCCTACAACAACGTGGGCCGTACCTGCATCGAGGCCATGGCCGCTGCCCTGGGCCACACCCAGAGCCTCCACACCAATGCCCTCGACGAAGCCATCGCCCTGCCGACCGACTTCAGCGCCCGCATTGCCCGCAACACCCAGATCTACATTCAGGAAGAGACCAACGTCTGCCGCGAAATCGACCCGTGGGCCGGTTCGTACTACGTGGAGAGCCTGACCAACGAGATTGCCCACAAGGCCTGGGAACACATCCAGGAAATCGAGCAGCTCGGCGGCATGGCCAAGGCCATCGAGACCGGCATTCCCAAGATGCGTATCGAAGAAGCCGCTGCCCGCACTCAGGCCCGCATCGACTCCGGCAGCCAGACCATTGTCGGCACCAACAAGTACCGTCTGGACCACGAAGATCCCATCGACATTCTGGAAGTCGACAACACGGCCGTCCGCGAACAGCAGATTGCCCGTCTGAAAGACCTCCGCGCCAACCGCGACGAATCGAAGGTGAAAGCCGCCCTGGCCGCCATCACCAAGTGTGTGGAAACCGGCGAGGGCAACCTGCTCGAACTGGCCGTCGAAGCCGCCCGCGTGCGTGCTTCACTGGGCGAGATTTCCTATGCCTGCGAACAAGTCGTGGGCCGTTACAAAGCCGTTATCAGAACTATTTCAGGCGTGTATTCAGCAGAAACCAAGAACAACGCAGACTTCCAGAAAGCCTGCCAGCTGGTCGGCGAGTTCGCCAAGAAAGAAGGCCGCCAGCCCCGTATCATGATTGCCAAGATGGGTCAGGACGGTCACGACCGCGGCGCCAAAGTGGTGGCCACCGGTTATGCCGACTGCGGTTTCGACGTGGATATGGGTCCGCTCTTCCAGACTCCGGAAGAAGCCGCCAAGGAAGCCGTCGAAAACGACGTGCACGTGCTGGGCGTCAGCTCGCTGGCGGCCGGTCACAAGACCCTCATCCCGCAGGTCATCGCCGAGCTCAAGAAGCTCGGACGCGAGGACATCATCGTCATCGCCGGCGGCGTCATTCCCGCCCAGGACTATGACTTCCTCTACAAGGCCGGCGTGGCGGGCATCTTCGGCCCCGGCACCTCCGTGGCCAAAGCGGCTTGCGCCATCATGGAAATTCTCCTGTCAGAGTAATCTCCCGACAGACACCTTACTGATGAAAGGGCGGTTTTTCACGGACCGCCCTTTCTTTTTTGACGAAAATTCACTTTCTTTGTAAAAATTATATTCATATGTCAGAAATGATTGCCGATGTCCGGCAAAAACTCAACGACAAGGCGTGGGCCCGCTGGACAGCCCTTATTCTCATCGCCTTGATGATGTTTTTCGCTTATATGTTCGTCGACACCCTGTCGCCGCTCAAATCACTCATTGAAAGCCAGCGCGGATGGACGAGCAGCGCTTTCGGCACCTACGCCGCCGCCGAATACATCCTCAACGTCTGCGGTTTCCTCATCCTGGCCGGCATCATTCTGGACAAGATGGGCGTACGCTACACCGGCGTGCTGTCGGCCTCGCTGATGGTCATCGGCGCCGCCATCAAGTTCGTGGGTGTCTGCGACTGGTTCCAGACCACCGCCTTCTGTGGCTGGCTGAATTCCTGGTGGGTCGAACTGCCGGGCAGCGCCAAAATGGCATCGCTGGGCTTCATGATCTTCGGCTGCGGCTGCGAAATGGCCGGCACGACCGTCAGCAAAGCCATCGCCAAATGGTTCAAAGGCAAGGAAATGGCTTTGGCCATGGGTCTGGAGATGGCCATCGCCCGCCTGGGCGTGTTTGCCGTGATGTGGCTTTCGCCCCTCGTGGCCGACAAACTGGGCAACGCCGACGGCATCATCAACAACGGCGACACGGCCGTGGCTTCCCTTTTGTTCACCGGCTGCCTGCTCTGCGTCGGTCTGATCAACTTCATTGTCTTCACCTTTATGGACACCAAGCTCGACAAGCAACTGGTGGCCGCCGGCGAAGCCACGGAAGAGAAGTCACCCGAAGACGAATTCCACATTTCCGACCTGGGCAAAATCTTCCGGAGCAAGATGTTCTGGCTCGTGGCCCTGCTCTGCGTGCTCTATTACAGTGCCATCTTCCCCTTCCAGCGCTATGCGCCCAACATGCTCGAAGAAACCCTTCACATCGACGCCACCGAAGCCAGCCGCCTGTTCAGCTGCTTCCCCATTCTGGCCATGTGTCTGACCCCGCTGCTGGGCATTTTCCTCGACCGCAAGGGCAAAGGCGCCTCGATGCTGATGATCGGTGCCCTGATCATGATTTTCTGTCACCTGAGTTTCGCCTTCCTCCTGCCCGCTTTCCCGAGCAAGGGGCTGGCCCTCACCCTCATCGTCGTGCTGGGCGTCAGCTTCTCGCTGGTGCCGGCCGCCCTGTGGCCCGCCGTGCCCAAGATCATTGACGAAAAGATTCTCGGCTCGGCCTATTGCCTGATTTTCTGGGTGCAGAACATCGGTTTGTGCTTCGTACCCAAAATCATCGGCTCGCTGCTTGAAAAGACCGGCGGCTATCTGGTGCCGATGATCGTCTTCTCCTGCTTCGGCGTGCTGGCCTTCATCTTCAGCTTCCTGCTCAAGGCCGAAGACCGCCGCAAGGGCTACGGTCTGGAAGCGCCCAACATCGTCGGCTGAGCGCCAAAGGGTGCCTTGCCTCAAGATTTCACAACCATTTTTCAATCAACCAATTTATTAACCCAAAAAATCACAACCACATGAAGAAGAGATTGCTTCTTTTGCTGGTATCCATCGCTTTGATACCGCTCTCGCTGGCAGCTCAGAACATCGCCGTCAACGGCAATGTGAAAGATGCAGCCGGTGAACCCGTCATCGGAGCGACCGTCAAGGTCGTCGGGCAGACCAACATCGGTACGGCCACCGACACCAACGGTAACTTCGCCCTGACCGTTCCCGCCGACGCCAAGGAACTCGAAGTGAGTTTCGTCGGTATGATTCCCCAGACCCTGCCCATCGTCAAGGGCAAAGCCATCAGCGTCGTCCTCAAGGAAGATGCCGAATTGCTCGACGAAGTGGTCATGGTCGGTTACGGCAGCGTCAAGAAATCCGACTTGACCGGTTCGGTCGGAAGCGTGAAATCCGAAGCCATCGCCTCGAAGGGTGTCACCTCCGTCATGGAGAGCCTTCAGGGCCAGATCGCCGGTGTGAACATCAGCGCCTCCTCGAGCCGCGCCGGTGAAAGCCTCGACATCCAGATCCGCGGTAAAAGCACCCTGGGTTCGTCCACCTCGCCCCTCTACGTCATCGACGGCGTCGTCTGCGACGACATGGACTTCCTCAACCCGATGGACATCGAGAAGATCGACATTCTGAAAGACGCTTCATCGACGGCCATCTACGGTTCGCGCGCCACGAACGGTGTTGTCCAAATCACCACCAAGCGGGGCGAAGGCGCCATGAAGACCACCTTGAGCTACGACGGTTACTACGGCATTAAGACCGTGGCCAACATGCCTGAGTTCATGGACGGTTACGAGTTCATGCAGTACCGCTTCTTCCGTTACCTCACTTCGAAGTACAACAGCGACGGCACCACCACCTGGACCATGTCCGACGCCAACTACCGCAATGTCTGGGGCGCCAGCAGCATCGTCACCCAGAACATGTACATCAACGACGACTACACCGACTGGATTCCGCTCGTCACCCGCAACGGCAGCCAGCAGAACCATTTCGTCAACGTGACGGGCAATGCCAAGAACATGACCTACCGCGTGGCCGCCGGTTTCCAGGATGAACAGGGCGTCATGTACGATGCCTACAGACGTTTCAACCTGAAAGGCGCCCTCGACCACAAGATCAGCGACAAACTCGCCACCGGATTCTCCGCCAACATGGCCTACTCCTGGAGAGACAACGCCAGCCAGAAGTCGGTGAACACCGGTTATATGATGGCCCCCATCATGCCCGCCTATTATTGGGAAGGCGACAACGCCGGCGAGCCCATTCCGCAGCCTGCCAAGGATGCCGTGGTCTATCCCAACGGCGGTGGTCCGACCTCTACCTACAACCCCATCCTCGACCGTGAGAACACCGACGACGAATACACCACCTTCACGGCCATGGCCAACCTCTTCCTCCAATACAAGCCCATCAAGGAAGTCACTTTGAAGACCACCTTCTCGCCCTTGTATCGCAACACCCAGCACGGCACCTTCTACACCGGTCAGACCGAAACCCGCCGCGACAAGGGCACCAACCAGATGGAAGACGAGACCTTCAAGCGCTTCTCCTGGACCTGGGACACTCAGGCCAACTTTGAAAAGAGCTGGGGCCAGCACAAACTCTCCGTCCTCGGCTTGTTCAGCGCCTATCAGTTCGAACGTTCCACCACTTACATCAAGGAGACCAACATGCCCTTCGACGTTCAGTGGTACAACTGGGGTGCCGGCACGATTGAATCGGCCACCAGCGACTGGCAGAAAATCACGATGCTTTCGTGGGTAGCCCGCATCAACTACAGCTTCGCCGACCGTTACCTGCTCACCGTTTCCTCCCGTTGGGACGGCAGCTCGAAATTCGCCGAAGAGAACCGCTGGGGTATGTTCCCCTCCGCCGCCTTCGCCTGGCGCGCCAACCAGGAAGAGTTCCTCAAAGAAGCCGACTGGCTGAGCAATCTGAAACTCCGTCTGAGCTACGGTCTGACGGGTAACAACGCCGGTATCGGCGCTTACGACACGCAGGCCAACGCCGACGTGAAGTATTATTACAACTTCGGCAGCACCGTCGCCAACGGCTACGGCTACAACATGAGCAACGCCAACCTGAAATGGGAGAAGACCTCCGAGTTCAACGTCGGTGTCGACTTCGGTTTCCTCAACAACCGCATCAGCGGAAGCATCGACTACTACTACCGTGACTCGCGCGACCTGCTCATGGACATGAAGACCCCCATCGAGCTGGGTTCGTCGTCGGGCACGCTGGTCGACAACGTCGGACGCGTTTCCAACGAAGGTATCGAAGTGATGTTGAGCACCGTCAACGTAGCCACCAAAGACTGGCGTTGGGTCACCAACTTCACCTTCGCCCACAACAAGAACACCATCCGTGAGCTCAGCAGCGGCGTCACCGAAGACATCGGCAACAAGTGGTTCGTCGGACAGCCCATCGACGTGGTTTACGGTTATGAAATGGCCGGCGTCGTCGATGCCGCCCGCGCCCAGGAAATCTTCAACGATCCCAACTGGAAGACCAAATTCTACGAAGGTGAAATGGAACTCGTCGACCAAAACAACGACGGTGTGATCGATGCCAAAGATAAAGTCGTCCAAGGCCACGCTTCGCCCGACTGGACCGGCAGCTTCACTTCCATCCTGACTTACAAGGGCTTCGACTTCACCGTAGGCTTGTATGCCAGCGTAGGCGGAAAGGTTTATTCGCCCTTCATGCGCGAATTCACCCGCTACGGATCGCGCGGTACCCAGCACCTCAAGATGGACTTCTACATTCCCGACGGAGCCCCCATCCTGGCCGAACCCGACGTGCTCGAAACCATCGACAACGGTGACGGAAAGTCCGGTTTCCAGAACAACGAGAACATCATTGCCAAGCAGCAGGGCACCCACTACGGCGAATATCCCTACCCGACCAGCACCAACGGCAACGGCCAGGGCTCCATTCTCGGCGGTGTCGACAATGCCGACAATCCCCTGTATTTCGTTGACAACACCTATGTCCGCATCAAGAACATCACCTTCGGCTACACCTTCCCCAAGCGCATCCTGGGCAACGTCGGCCTGAGAATCTATGCCAACATCCTGAACCCCTTCACCTTCACCTCTTACAAGGGCTTCGATCCCGAATGGGCGGGTTCCTCCGTCATGGACGGCCGCGGCGGTGTCAGTTCACGTACCTACCAGTTTGGTGTAAACCTGAAATTCTAACCGTTTAAATTGAACTGAAATGAAAAAGATATATTTATTGATTGCGACGGTTTGCACCCTTGCCCTGAGCAGCTGCGCTGGCTTCCTCGACCAGGACAACCGTTCGGATGTTTCCAGCGAAAGCTTCTACGCGACCGCTACGGGCTTCGAGAGCCTGACCAACGCGATGTATTCGACCATCCGCACCCTCTACAACAACCAGCCCGTCCTCTTCGTGGGCGGCAGCGACCTCTACGGTGACGGCAAGAGCGAATCGGTGGTCTACACCTACTTCACTTTCACCCCCGACGACAGCGGCGTCCTGAAATTCTATCAGAACTGCTTCAAGGGCATCCAGATGTGCAACTCCGTGATTCATTACGGCGAGACGACCGAAGACAATGCCAAGCGTCTGCAATACATCGACGAAGCCCGCTTCGTCCGCGCCTGGTACTACTTCCAGCTGGTCCAGCAGTTCGGCGGCGTTGAAATCAACAAGGAAATGTTCAACTCGGCCGTGATGTCCCATCCGCGCAACACGCTGGGCGAATGCTACGAATTCATCATCTCCGAGCTCACCGACCTGGTCGGAGCCAACTCTCACCTGCTGGCCACCAGCAACGTGGGCCGCGCCAACAAGCAGGCCGCCAACTTCTTCCTGGCCAAGGCCTATCTGACCCGCGGCTGGCTCAACGGCCAGGGTTATGAAGTCCAGGAAGAGAACATCGCCCAAGCCACCGACTTCGCCGATGCCGAAAAGTATGCCAAGGCGGCCATCAACGGCGTGACGCCCTCCAAGTCGATTGAAGAGGTCTTCGACATCGCCAACGAAAACGACCCCGAATTCTTCTGGAGCTGCTGCTTCGACTACAAAGCCGTCGAAAACCCCTCAAGCGACGGTTCTTACCAGATGTGCCAGTTCGGTGCTTATCTGGGCGGTTCCGAGCGTGCCAACAACAAGGCCATGGACGGCAACTTCTCCCCGCTGCTTCACATGCACCAGCAGTTCGACAAGGGTGACGGTCGTTACGAGCAGACCTTCATGTTCGAGTTCTACGAAGACGACAAGACCGCCAACGGCCTGAACTACTTCGCCTATTACAACGCTCCGACCACGAAGAAGATCCGCTACTATTACACCCCCTGGTGGGCTACTGAAGACGACGTCAACGCCTGGTTGGCCGACGATCCGAACGGCATCAAGGACGAAGTCGAATACATCAGCTACACCATAGCCGACGGCGGCATCGCCCCCTCCAACGGTCAGCCCGAAACCTTCAAGAACCGCCGTCACATGGACGTCGGCGTGCCTTGCATCAAGAAGTTCGACGACTACACCGCCACTTCCATGGCCAACCGCAGCAGCACATGCAGCATGCACGACGTTTCCCTGGCCCGTCTGGGTGAAGCTTACCTGATCGCCGCCGAAGCCGCCATGAAGCAGGGTCACAACGGTGATGCAGCCGACTACATCAACACGCTGCGTAAGCGTCCCGGCACCGTCAAGGCCGGCTTCGAAGCGGCCATGACCGTTTCCGCCAACGACATCAACGTCGATTTCATCCTGAAAGAGCGTTGCTGCGAACTGGCCGGCGAGTATGTCCGCTGGACCGACATCAAGCGCATGCAGGTGCTGGTTGACTACGTCTCCAAATATCAGGAAGACGAAATCGACCTCAACAATCTGAAGGGCACCGACGGAAAATACAAAATCCTCCGCCCGATTCCCCAGAACGCCATCGACCTGAACCAAGCCGAAATCACCCAGAATCCCGGATTCTGATGTCCGCTCTCCACACAAAAAAGAGGCCGGCCCCTTATCGGGTCGGCCTTTTTTTGTTAGCAAAGAAGATGAACCGCCTTTGCATTTTGCGAAAAATCGCGCTGGCGGTACCCGTTTTGACCACCGTCAGCGCAAATTTCTTTGATTCGTGGAAAAGTCTGGATAAATTTGCAGCAGACATCATCATTTAAAAACTTCATATTTATGTTCAAAGGACAACCCAAAGGATTGTTTGCCCTGGCGCTGGCCAACACCGGCGAACGCTTCGGCTACTACACCATGCTGGCCATCTTCATGCTGTTCCTCCAGGCCAAATTCGGATTCCAGGGAGCGGTCGCCAGCCAGATTTACTCCATTTTCCTGGCTCTGGTCTACTTCATGCCCGTCGTGGGCGGCATCCTCGCCGACCGCATCGGCTACGGCAAATGCGTCGTCACCGGCATCGTCATCATGTTTGCGGGCTATTGTTTCCTGGCCGTCCCGACGGCCGCCAACACCCTGGGCCTGATCCTGATGTTCGGCGCCCTGCTGCTCATTTCCGTCGGCACCGGCCTGTTCAAAGGCAACCTTCAGGTATTGGTCGGCAACCTCTTTGACGACCCGAAATATGCCACCAAGCGCGACAGCGCCTTCAGCCTGTTCTATATGGCCATCAACGTCGGCGCCATGTTTGCCCCCTCCGCCGCCACGGCCATCACCAACAAATTCCTCGCCAAAGCCGGTCTGATTTACAAAGCCGATATCCCTGCCCTGGCTCACCAATACCTCGACGGCACCATTCTGGCCGACAAGAGCGCCCAGTTGGAAGGGCTGATGGCCCAGATGCCCGGCGAGCAAATCGCCTCGATGGACCTCGGAACGTTCAGCAGCTATTACATCGACAACCTCTCCACCGCCTACAACATGGGCTTCGCCGTGGCCTGCGTGTCGCTGATCGTCTCCATCCTCATTTACTTCTGCACCCGCAGCTGGTTCCGCCACGCCGACGTCAACGCCAAACAGGCCAAGGCCGCCGGTGACGCCAACTACGTGGAACTGACCCCGAAGCAGACCCGCGAACGCATCGTGGCCCTTTGCCTGGTGTTCGCCGTGGTCATCTTCTTCTGGATGGCCTTCCACCAGAACGGCCAGTCACTGACCTGGTTCGCCCGCGACTACACCACCGCCACGTGTGAAGGCTGGCTCCGCATCGGATTCAACATCTGGGCCCTCGCCCTGATCGCCATCAGCGTCTACACGGTCTTCGGCATTTTCCAAAGCGAAAAGGCGAAAGGCAAGATCGTCAACGGCGTCGTGACGGCTGCCCTCTGGGGCGGTGCCATCGCCATTTACAAAGGCCTGCCCACCGTCATGGACATCTACCCGCAGCTTTTCCAGCAATTCAACCCCTTCTTCGTGGTGGCCCTGACCCCGATTTCGATGGCCGTCTTCGCTGCGTTAGCCAATAAAAAATCGGAGAAGCATCCCGACGGACGCGAGCCTTCCGCCCCGATGAAAATCGGCTTGGGCATGTTCGTCGCCGCCATCGGTTACCTCATCATGATCTTCGGTTCGCTCGGACAGGCCTCACCCGCCGAACTGGCCGGCACCGTGAGCCCCGATCCCGTCGTGCCCACTTACCTGATTTCCACTTATCTGGTCCTCACCTTCGCCGAGTTGCTGCTCAGCCCGATGGGCATCAGTTTCGTGTCGAAAGTGGCCCCGCCCAAGGTGAAAGGTCTGATGATGGGTCTGTGGTTTGCCGCCACCGCCGTGGGCAACTACCTGAGCTCCATTCCCGGCCTGCTGTGGAACAATGTTCCCCTCTGGGCCAACTGGGCCATCCTGATGGCACTCTGTGTCATCGCCGGCACCATCATGTTTGCCATGCTCAAGAAAATCAACGCCGCCACACAAGACTGATTTCCAAGCGTTACCCAATAAGAAAAGAGGCCGCCCCGCAACGGGGAGGCCTCTTTTTCAATCAAGATACGTCAAGCGGATCACCAGGCGCGGACAATGCCCATAAAGTCTTCCGCCTTGAGCGAAGCACCGCCGATCAGGCCGCCGTCAACGTCGGGATTGGCGAAGAGTTCCTTGGCGTTCGAGGGCTTGCAGCTGCCGCCATAGAGAATGGAGCAATCGTCGGCCACCTGCTGACCATACTTTCCGGCAATGACCTTGCGGATGTAGGCGTGGATCTCTTCAGCCTGCTCGGGGGTAGCGGTTTCACCGGTACCGATGGCCCAGACGGGTTCGTAAGCCAGGATAATCTTGCCGAAATCTTCAGCCGACAGACCGAACAACGACTTCTCGACCTGCTCTTTGACCACGTCGAAATGCTTGCCGGCCTTGCGCTCTTCGAGCACTTCGCCGATGCAGAAAATCGGGGTCAGACCGTTGGCCAGGGCCAGTTCGACCTTCGTCTTGAGCATTTCAGGGGTTTCGCCGTAATAGGCGCGGCGCTCGCTGTGACCGAGGATGACATAGTCGGCACCCGTCGACTTGACCATGGCGGCAGAAACTTCGCCCGTATAGGCACCTTTTTCGTGGTCGGCGCAGTTTTCAGCAGCCACACCCAACTTGGCGGTATTGACAGCCGCGGCCACGGTGGCCAGATGGATGAAAGGCGTGGCGATGATGACGTCGCAATTTACTTTTTCATTGGCCAGAATGGCATCGAGTTCTTTAGCCAGGGCAACACCTTCCTGAAGGTTCTTGTTCATTTTCCAGTTGCCGGCAACAATCTTTTTTCTCATGTTGTTTGGGTTTTAGAGGTTCGTTTTTGTTTTATTTTGTTGTAAATGACAGAACTCAGATGGATGAAATAGACCAGGAGCAGCAAGAAGAAAAACCCCTGCAAGAGTTTCCACAGCACGAAAAAGCCGCTCCGGTCAGACTTCTCGCCATAGGGTGACGATTTCAACGGCCCGTCCAATGCCTCGACGACCTGCTCCAGGTCATGGGCAGACCACTTGTTGTAGACCTCGCCGTTTTTGAGCAGAACCAGACCCGGATTCGAACGGACAATGGTCCGCAGCGTCGTCTCGTCAACGCTGCAGAAAGGCGTTTCCAAGTCATACTCATATGACCATTCATCGATCATGTCGTCGGTGGAAGCGGTCAGGACAAAGAGCAGGTAACCGTATTGCTGCACATAGTTCTCCAACTTCTTCAATTCCGGGCCGGGCCGGTGATTGGCCGTCTCCAGCTTGCTGGAAATCCAAAGGAAAGTATAGGAGGGATACTCCAGAATGATCTGCGTGATGTCGCCGTAGGTCGGATGAAGAATGGTGAAGTCATGAATGGGCGGAACATAGCCCTTCCTGACCACCCGGGCCTCGCGCCTGAGGTAATGCCAGGCGGTATCTTGATAAGGTATGTCGACGGCCGTGAAACGCTGTTGCCTTCCTTCCTTTTCATAAAGATATTCCATCACGATGGAGTCGGTCGGCGCGCCCTGGGGAACGGTCATCAATTCCTGGAGTTTGTTGCCGATGCGATACGGACGGAAATCGATCATGGGCAGGTGTCGGAGCGAATAGACGCCCAAGATGACGGGCACCAGCAGACACACGGCAAACGCCCAGCGCGAAGTAGCCGAACCGAAGAGGGCATACAAAGGTTGACGGCAGGTCAAAACCACCAGCGACAGGGCCAGCAGGACAATGTTTTTGGCGAAGGTCTGCCCGTTGGTCAGGGAAACGGCATCTCCGAAACAGCCGCAATCTCGGATGGGATCAGTCATATAAATGCAGCAGGTCAGCGCCGTCATGCACGTCAGGAACAGCGTGACCGCCCATATGCCTTTCCTGCGCGACAGACCCAGCAGCAGCGTCAGGCCCGCCACCAGTTCGAACGAAAACAGCAGAAAGGCCAGGAATTTGGCATAATCATAGAGGAATGTCCAGGAAAAAGCCGTGCAGTAATCCTGAATTTTGTAAGCGGTGCCCAGCGGATCGATGGCTTTGACAAAACCGGAGAAAAGAAAGACAAGGGCCAGCAGCGTCCGGGCCACCGTGGCCGCGGTCAGGTGCAGACGTTTCAACCGGATTTCCTTCTCCATGGGGTCAAACGGGGCAAAAAGGAGATTACTCGTTGAATTCCAAACGGATGAGTCCGAAAATGGAATAATTCATCATGTCCAGGTAATTGGCGTCGATGCCCTCGGAAACGATGGTCTTCCCGCAATGGTCTTCGATTTCCTTCACCCGGTTGAGTTTGGTGAGGATCAGGTCGGTGTATGACGAGATGCGCATGCCCCGCCAAGCCTCATCGTAATCGTGGTTTTTGTCGAGCATCAGGCTGCGGGCCAAAGCCACCTTTTCGTCGTAAAGCTTCAGCGCTTCCTCGGGCGACATATCCACGCCGTCAGCGCAGCCCTTCTCGAGTTGGATCAAGCCGATGGCGCCATAATTGACGATGCCCATGAATTCCGGCATGATGCCTTCGCCGACCCGGCTTTCGCCCTTGATTTCCAGACTGCGGATACGCTTGGCCTTGATGAACAATTGGTCGGTCACGGACGACGGACGCAGGATGCGCCACGAGGCGCCGTAGTCTTGCAACTTCTTTGCAAAGACGGCTCTGCACTTGGCGAGCACCACATCGAATTCTTTGTTGGTATCGGGCATGAGGAATGGAGTTTTGATGATGCAAAGATAGACGATTCCGAGCGATTTTCCACACCGAAAAACCCATCGGTCGAAAGGTAAATGCCGTCAGGAAGAAAGTTTGGCGATTTCCTCCGCAAACGCGCCCGACGGGTCATCAAACTGCGGCAACGGCGCGCTGTCCGGACGTTTTCGCAGACGAACGAAAGGCAGGCACAAGGCATCCAGGGAACTGCGCACGATGATGCCGCCATAAATGAGCAACGTATAGAGCCACAGGAAATGACCGTGGTAATGTTTTCTGGCGAACTGGAGCATCGCCTTGTAAAAAATCCGGAGGTAATTGAGGTTGCCCTTTTTCGTGCTCTCCCCTTTGTAATGGAGTATACGTACCTCGGCCAGATATGCATTCCGCCAGCCGCCCTCGATGAGCCGCCAGGAGAGGTCGATATCTTCACCATACATGAAGAATCGCTCGTCGAGCAGTCCGACGGCGTCGAGCGCCTCGCGCCTGAGCATCATATACGCACCCGCCAGAATCTCCACTTCGTCGGTCTCGAATTCGTCCAGATGTCCCAGGTAATAACGGGCAAAGACCTTGGACTTCGGAAAGAGGGCGGCCAAGCCGGAGAGTTTGAAAAAAGAGACCGCCGGCGTCGGGAAACCCCGCTTGGACTCCTTCAGGAAATGCCCTTCGGCATCGCACATATGAACCCCCAGGCCTCCGCAACGGGGATGCGCGTCCATAAAACTGATGGATTTCTCCAAGGCGTCTTCCGGCAGGACGGTGTCGGGATTCAAGAGCAGCACATATTCGCCCGACGATGGGCGGATGGCCTGGTTGTTGGCCTTGGCAAAACCGGGATTCCCGTCGTTGAGGATGATGTGCAACGGGGTCTGACCGGCCAAAACGGCCGACTGCGCCTGCAAGTCCGACAACCAGCGCCGCGAGCCGTCCGAGGAAGCATTGTCGACAATGAACACTTCACACGAGCCCGCTTCCACCCGTTCCAAGGCCCGGCTCAATGAATCCAGACACTGCCTCAGAAAGGGAAGCACGTTGTAATTGACGATGATGACGGAAAGTTTCATACGGAAAGCCATGGGTTACACGGTCGTCGGCCTGAAATGTCGCCAGCCGCGCAAGCCCCAGACCAGCAAAGTGACCAGCGTCCAGCGGGAAAGCAGCATCACCCACCAGCAACCGCCGAAGGCCGTGTAGAGCAACAGGTCTTCCAGATTGCTGTGAGACATGCCGATATGGGTGTTGATCAAATCTATTTCGTCCGGGTTGAGCGTGCCGCGGTCCATTTCGTCCATGATGGCGGCGGCCCCGTAGGAAATGCCGATGACATTGGTGACCACCCAAAGGAACGAAGCTTTGTCAGGCAGGCCGAAAACGCGCATCAACGGACCGAGAATCTTCGAGAGGATATTCATGATGCCGAATTCATACAGAGCCCGCTGCAAGACATTGAGCAGATAAATCAGGCAGGTCATCCAGACGGCCAGCTTCAGAAGCGAACGCAACCAGTCGTCCAGCATCGGCAGGAAATCGCCCTGGATATTGAAAAAGGGGACGGTTGACAGCGCCACGGTCTCCGAAACGGCCACTTCCCTTCCGGGCAGGATCAGGTTGAGCATAAAGCCCAGGAGGAAAGAGCCCAACGTCCGGATGATGAGCACATAAGCGGTCGACGTGCCGGTCTTGTGCTGAACGGCGCACTCCACCACCATCGAATGGGCGGCCAACTGCATGGCGCCGAGGATGGTGATCTGCCGGGCGGTCAGCGAGATGGTCGTCATGGCCGCGATGGACGAGTAGGTATTGATGAAATAACCGCTCACATAGGCCACGGCGGCACTGCCCGGCAGTCCGAACCAGCTGAACACCGGCGACACGGCGATGCCTATCCAATAAAGCATGCCCGAATAACGGAGCAGGAACATGGCAAACGACACCGCGGCCGTGAGCTTGAAAATCCACCATATGGTTTTCAAGGCCCTCGGCGTGGCCTCGCGGACCACCCGCTTCATCCGGCTGATGAATGATTGCTGTTGCATAAGACTGGATACGTTAACTGATGACCCCCCAATTGACCCGATGAGCATACCTTTGCCTCAGTTCCCTGTTGAGCAACGCATTTTCCGCGGCCGTCAGATCGGGGTCTTTTTCCAGAATTTCCTCGGCCAGAGAGCGGGCATATTCCACCAATTGACCGTCGCGGGTGATGTCGGCGATGTGCAGGTCGATGGGCAGACCGCTCTGCTGCACGCCCTCCAGGTCGCCGGGGCCGCGGAGTTTGAGGTCGGCTTCGGAGATTTCAAAGCCGTCGTTGGTGGAGGTCATGATGTCGATGCGTTTGCGACCGTCCTGCGAGAGATTGAACGGCGTGAGCAGCACGCAATACGACTGGTCGGCCCCGCGGCCCACC
>R18__coassemble_1405_pt1 | contig 32206 bp, 18 predicted proteins | sample R18__metabat2_low_PE_032 | metagenome-assembled genome bin R18
CCGACGGGGTTGGGGGAACCCTTCCCCCAACCACCCCCGCCCCGGCCCCCCCCTCGGGGGGGGGCCGGCCGCAGGCCGGCTTCGCCTCAGGCTTGCCCTGAGGCGAAGCCTATCGGCGCCGCAGGCGCTTGCGGGGTGCGGATGGGCCCGAACTGCTGCTCATACTTCTCCACGTTCTCCTGAAGAGCGAAGAGCAGACGCTTGGCGTGCTCGGGGGTCAGGATGATGCGCGATTTGACTTTCGCCTTGGGAATGCCCGGCATCATCCGGATGAAATCCAGCAGGAATTCCGAGCTGGAATGCGAAATGATGGCCAGATTGGAATAAATGCCCTGGGCCACTTCGTCGGTGAGTTCTATGTTGAGCTTGTTCTGTTGATCCTGATTTTCCATAACCGAAGAATTTAAAGCATATATATAATAAGGTGTGTCACTTTTGCCGGATGAACAGCTGCACGGGCGTGCCGCAGAAATCGAACTGCTGGCGCAGCCGGTTCTCCAGAAAACGCCGGTAAGGCTCCTTCACATACTGCGGCAGGTTGGCAAAAAAGACGAACGTAGGCGCCGACGGACCTTGCAACTGCGTCACATACTTGATTTTGATATACTTGCCTTTCGTGGCGGGCGGCGGATAATTCTCGATGAGCGGCAGGAAGAACTCGTTGAGACGGGCCGTCGGAATATGGCGTTGACGGGCCTCATACACGCTCTTGGCCGCCTCCAGCACCTTGAATACCCGTTGTTTGGTCAAGGCCGAGGCAAACACCATCGGAAAATCGGTGAACGGCGCGAAACGGGCGCGGATGTCCGCCTCGAAGTCGCGGAGCGTGTTGCTGTCCTTGCCCTCGATGAGGTCCCATTTGTTCACGCAGACCACCAGACCCTTCTTGTTGCGCTGGATGAGCGAGAAGATATTCATGTCCTGGCTTTCGAATCCACGGGTGGCATCGATCATCAACACGCAGACATCGGCGCTCTCGATGGCCCGGATGGCCCGCATCACCGAATAGAACTCCACGTCCTCGTTGACCTTGGCTTTCTTGCGGATGCCCGCCGTATCGACCAGATAGAAGTCCATGCCGAACTTGTTGTAACGGGTCAGGATGGAATCGCGCGTCGTGCCGGCGATATCGGTCACGATGTGACGGTCTTCGCCGATAAAAGCGTTGATGATGGACGATTTTCCGGCGTTCGGCCGTCCGACAACGGCGATGCGCGGCAGGGTGTCATCGATCACATCGGCCTTTTCCTCCGGCTGGAACTTGCTCACAATCAAGTCGAGCAGGTCGCCCGTGCCGTAACCCGTCATGCCCGAAGCGGGCACCGGATCGCCCAGTCCGAGCTTGTAGAACTCGGCTGCCTGATAAGTCCACTCATTGGCATCGGTCTTGTTGCTGACCACGATGACGGGACGGTTTTTCACCCGGCGCAGAATGGCAGCCACCTGCATGTCGAGGTCGGTCAGGCCGTTGAGCACGTCCACGACGAACAGAATCACGTCGCTCTCCTCGATGGCGACGCCAATCTGGCGGTTGATGGCGTTTTCGAAGACGTCATCCGAGCCTTCTATCCAACCGCCCGTATCGACCACGGAAAACTCCGTGCCGTTCCATTCCACCTTGCCGTAATGACGGTCACGCGTCGTGCCGGCTTCGTCGTTCACAATGGCCTCACGCTTTTCCACCAAACGGTTGAAAAGCGTCGACTTGCCCACATTCGGGCGTCCCACTATGGCTACCAAACGTCCCATGTTTTTTCTTTTTTGCCGGCAACGTCTTCCCGTCAGAAGGGCGACGCCGCCGGGATGGTTTTACTCGGGCTGATACCCGAAATTCTTCAATTCGGCATCACTGTCGCGCCAGTCTTTGTCGACCTTGACGAACAGTTCCAGAAACACGTCTTCGTCGAGGAACTTTTCTATGTCCTGACGGGCGGCCGTTCCGACCTTCTTGAGCGCCATGCCGCCGTGGCCGATGATGATGCCCTTCTGCGACTCGCGTTCCACGAGCACGACCGCCTGGATGTGCACTTTGCCGCGGCCATTCTTGCGGGCCGGCTCCTCTTTGTATGATTCCACCACCACTTCCACCGAATACGGAATTTCCTTCTGGTAATAGAGCAGAATCTTCTCTCTGATGATCTCCGAGACGAAAAAGCGGGTCGGCTTGTCGGTCAGGGCGTCTTTTCCGAAATAAGGCGGACACTCGGGCAGCAATTCCTTGATGCGCCGGAGCAGATAATCGACATTGAAACGGTGCAGGGCCGACATCGGGATGATTTCCGCTTTCGGCAACAAGGCCCGCAAGGTCTCCACCCGGTTCTCGAGCGATTTCTGGTCGCTCAGGTCGATTTTGTTGATGACCAGCAGCACCGGAATCTCCATCTTCGCCACCTTGGCCACGAAATCGCCGTTCTTGTCGACGGTCTCCACCATATCGGTGATGTACAAGAGAATGTCGGCATCGACCAGGGCCGATTGGGAGAAATTCAGCATCGACTCCTGGAGCTTGTATTGCGGCTTGAGCACGCCGGGGGTGTCGGAAAAAACAATCTGGCAATCCGCCTCGTTGACGATGCCCGTGATGCGGTGACGGGTGGTCTGCGCTTTTGAAGTGATGATGGAGATGCGCTCTCCGACCAATGCGTTCATCAGCGTCGACTTTCCGACGTTGGGATTTCCGACGATGTTGACAAAACCGGCCTTATGCATGAATCTTATTGATGAAAAGACAAAAAAAGGGGTGCTGATACACCCCTTCATGCTTTTTTGTGCTGAAACACTCAGGCTTCGGCGTGTTCGATGGCCACTTTACCACGATAGTATCCGCATTCGGGGCAGACGGTGTGGTAAACGTAATGAGCACCGCAGTTCGGGCAGATGGCCAGCGTCGGGGCTTCAGCCTTGTAATGAGTTCTTCTCTTAGCAGTTCTGGTGTTGGAGTGTTTGTGTCTGGGATGTGCCATTGTTCTATCGTTTTTAGATTAATTGTCCTCTAAGTTCAGGTTCTTCAGTTCGTCCCAAATAGGGTTGCTTGCGTCTTCATCCTCGTCGTCAGCGCGATAAACCGTGTGTTCCTGCAGTTTTTCCGCCATGGCACGGTTGCACTGACCCGGAAGATGGACATGCTTCATGGGGATGGCCAGGGCGATCATTTCGTAGAGGAACCAGGCGATGTTGAGTTCACCGTCAGCTTCGGGAATGATGATGACCTCTTCACTTTCCTCACGATATTCACTGCCGAACTTCACGATCAGCCGGCTCTCCTGCGCTATCTCTATAGGCATGTCATCCAGACATCGGTCACAAGGCACCTGAACGGTCCCCTCCGTGCGGAGGTTGATTTCATACATGAGCCCCGTGTTTTTGACAATCACCGACGCATTGACCTTCCCTTTGCGGACCTCAGGTCCGTCTATCAGCGTGAACCAGTTGGTATCGAGCGTGTAATCATACACGTGCTTTCCGACCGGCAAACTCTTCAAGGGGAGTTTATATGCGTCAAGTTTGCCCATTTCGAGTCTTTACTGAAAAACGGCGCAAAGGTAGAAATTATTTCTTGAAACCCACAGCTTATCGCCAAATTTTTCCTCACAAAAAGTCAGTACTGTTCCTGCTCGTTGGGGAAGTCGCAGGCTTTGACGTCTTCGATGTATCGGGTGGTGGCTTGGACGATGACGCTCTGCAGGTCGGCATAACGTCTGAGGTAACGGGGCGAGAAGTTCTGCGTGATGCCCAGCATGTCGTGCATGACCAGCACCTGACCGTCGGTGTGCTGACCGGCGCCGATGCCGATGACGGGGATGTCGAGGCTCTCGGACACTTCCTTGGCCAAGGCGGCCGGAATCTTTTCCAGCACCAGGGCGAAGCAACCGAGTTCCTGCAGCAAGAGGGCGTCTTCCTTGAGTTTTTTGGCCTCCGCCTCTTCCCTGGCCCGCACCGCATAAGTGCCGAACTTGTTGATCGACTGAGGCGTCAGACCGAGGTGGCCCATGATGGGGATACCGGCACAGAGAATGCGCTCGATCGATTCGCGGATTTCCGCGCCGCCTTCCAGTTTGACGGCGTCGGCGTGGGTCTCCTTCATGATGCGGATGGCGCTGGCCAAGGCTTCCTTGGAATTGCCCTGATAGGTGCCGAAGGGCATATCGACCACCACCAGCGAACGGTTCACGGCCCTGACGACCGACTTGCCGTGATAAATCATCTGATCGAGGGTGATGGGCAGGGTGGTCACGTTGCCGGCCATTGTATTGGAAGCGGAATCACCCACCAGGATGATGTCCATTCCGGCCTGGTCGATGAGCTTGGCCATCGAATAATCATAGGCGGTCAGCATGGCGATTTTCTCGCCGCGCTGCTTCATTTCCAGCAATCGGCGCGTAGTGACCTTGCGCGCATCCACTTGTACGGCTGCAGACATGATTTCAAATAATTAGGGTTGTTGTTTTTCGGGGCGCAAAGGTACGGCACCCCCTTCACATTCACAAAAATAAACCTGTGGTTTGTAGCCCCGCGCCCCTTCGGACGGAAGGGTCACTCCGAAACGTGTACGTAGTAAATTTTGGTCAGACCGTGCCAGGTGGCGTTGACGATGCCCGTGCTGCGGCGCGATGATGGCTGATAAACCGAGAAGGTCACCTCCTCGTTGTCAGACGAAGCCGTCAGCTCAGCGTAACGCTTCCCTTCGGGGCACTTGGCAGACAGTTCGTAGCGGGTGCAGTCGGTATAACCGTTGGCATTGGTGAAGCGGATGGGCTCGCAGGGCACGTCGAGTTCCGCGCCGCCGTACTGTATGCGCACCTTGGGCGCGGGCTCATAAGCCACGCGGGCATCCGTCTTGTTGAAGCCCAGCCCCTTAAGCGTAAAAAGGTTGCCCTCTGGACCTTCGGCCACCAAATACAGCGCATGTTTGCCGTCCAGACGGTCCACCTGGCGGGCCACGTCGACCGTGTATTCCGTCACTTCAGACGAGGCGCCGGCCGGCACCTCTATGGCGGCTATCTGCTTTCCTTTCCATACTTTATTGGCCCAGGGGCCGTCGAGCATCACCCTGACGGTGAAGGATTCGGTCGTCTCTGCGGCCAGAAACACGCTCAGCGAGGTTTTGTTGCCCGGCGCCGTTCCGGCAAAGGCTTTCAGACCCTTCACGTCGCCGTCGAGTCCGCCGAAGCCGAAATATTTGTAACCGATGATGTCGCCGTTCTTGACGTGGGCCATGTCCATATGGTTGTCCCAGATGTCCCAACTGTCTTGCAGGCTCCCGTTGTCGGTCATGAAGCAGGCATAGCCGGCCGAATAATACTGATACGGGTCGAGGCCGTACATGTGGAAGCCTTCCGACGTCACCTCCGCGCCGGTGTATTCATCGCCGTTGGAAGCGCGGGCCGTCCAAATCTCATCCTTCGCATACGGGTCATAGGCCCTGATGACGACCTTACCGCCCTGGCTGACCGGCTTTTCATCCCAATCGATCTTGACCGGGGCGACCATCGCCTGCCGGGAAAAACCGTAGCCGCGGGGCGGACGATGATAGAAAATGTACCATTGGCCGTTGATCTGCTGGATGCTGCCGTGGGTGTTGTGGGCGGCATTGGTGGCGATGAGCCGGGAGCCGTCTTCGGCCGGGACCACGCCGCGCGAGTCGACCGCCACGCCGCCGCTGCGCCAAGGGCCCAGGGGCGAATCGGCATAGCAGTAACGCAAAGCCGAATTGGTGCTTTCCAAGCCGTAATCGGGGCCGGAATAGCCCGAGAAAATCATCACGTATTTGTTGCCCACCTGACGGATGGACGAAGCTTCGTAGAAATTGAAGTCACCGGGGTTCTGACCGGGCGCCAAGGCCGGATAGACGGTCCCTTCCGGGTCGCGGATGACGCCGTAGCGGGCGCTGGCCGGGAGGAAAAATTCGAGGCGCTCCCGGCCCGGACGGACGGTGCACATCGTCGCCGGATCGAGTTCGGCCGCCGTAGAATGCTGATAGCCCCAGTAGGCGTAGGCCCGGAAACCCGTCGCAAAATCCTTGTCGGCGGGGTCGGTCACCGGTTCCACGAACACCGACGGATCGAAGCCGATCATGCTGCCCGGGGTGGTGTGGATGCCGTCATCGGCCAGGTTGACGGGCGTGAAGGGGCCGTCGGGCCGGTCGCCGCGGCAGACCATCGGCTCACGGAAAGCACCGCGGCTGTGAGGGTAGAGATAATACACCTTCCGGCCGTCCTGACCGACGACTTCCACCAGGTCGGGGGCGTACATGATGTCCCACTGGTTTTCCACGGCATAGCTGAACACCGGGCCTTCGTCGCGCCAGCAAGTGAGGTCTTCGACGGGCGCCGACCACATCCTCAGGTCGGGTCCGCAGTAGCAATGATACGACACGTCGTGCGAACCGATGACGTAGGCGCGGTAGCGGCCGGGGTGGTCGGGGTCTTCAAACACGCGGGGTTCTCCGTCGGGCAGATGTTCCCAGAGCGGCAGGTAAGGGTTGCCGGCCTGAAGGTGCACATAGCGTCCTTCGGCATCGACGTGGAACTTTTCAGCCTTCAGGGCCTGCCCCGAGGCCAGCAGGGCGCAGCTCACCAGCGCCAGTGTAAACAGACGATACTTCATGGACAGTCATTTATTTGAGTTGCCCCGCCATCCATTTCAGACAGACGGCCTGGGTTTCAGGGAAACGCCAGTGGCCCGACGAGGGCGTGACGACCAACTGTTTCGGGGCCGTCACCTGGTTGTAAGCCGACCAAGTGGAGGTGGGGGCGCAGGTATTGTCGTTGTAGCCGAAGCTGTAGAAGCCCGGAGCCTTGACGCGTCGGGCGAAGAAATCCACATCGTAATAGGAAAGGGTGTTGACGGCTGTCTCCGTGTCGACGCTTTCGCCCGTCAAGGCATAGTCATACAGGCCGGGGCCGGTTTTCGGGCGGTTCATGAGCGTTTTGCCGTTGCGGGCGAAGTTGGGCCAGCCGCCCGTGGTGCCTTTCAGATAACCCGAAAGGTTGCAAAGGGCCGGATAGAAAGCGGCCAAAAAGGTCACCCGCCCGTCCAGACCGGCCGTGACGATGGTCAGGGCACCGCCCTGGCTGCCGCCCGTCACCCCTACGTTCTGCCCGTCCCAATCGGGGAGCGAGACCAGGAAATCGATGCATCGCACGCACGAAGCGTAGACCTTTCTCAGGTAATGCTTGTCGGGCGATTCCAGGCCGCAAGTCTCATAATTGGTCTTCAGACGGCGTTCCTCGGCCAGTTGTCCATCGGAAACGTTCATCGGGAAACCGTTGATGCCGATGGAGAAAATGATGTAGCCCGCTTCAGCGTACTCGCAGCTGACGCCGATGCGCTTCACCCCGGCCCCCGGCGGATTGAACAGCACAGGATGTTTTTCCCCGTCGCGGGGTTTGAGCAGATAGCCGTAAATGAAATGTCCCTTCTCGTACGACTGCAGCTTGACGCGGAAAGCCTCCACCCGGTCGGTGGTGTATTGCGGTTCATCTTCGAGTTCGTAAACCATCGGCGCCTTGGCGGCCTGCTTGAGGGTCTTGCTCCAGAAGCGGTCGAAATCGGCGGGCTCCTCCGTGGCCGGCTGAATCAGCCAGGGGTCGAAGCCCACCTTCACCGTTTCATGGACCCCTTCCTCGCCGACCTTGAAGGAAAGATTGCAGTAGCGGAAGCCCGGCTGACGGCTCGTTCCGAAACAGACCAGCGCCTCGCCGTTGCTGAAACAGACGGTGCCCGAGGTATCGGCCTTGCAGTTGTCCATGCCCGCCTCGAAACGGACGGTCACGTTGTCGAGTCCGACACCGCCGGCCGAGGCCAGCAGCCTGACGGCGCCGGTTTCGCCCACATGATAGTTGGCGTCGGCGTGGGTCGGGACGGCCGTCACGCTCAGATAAGAGCGGCCGGCTTTGGAAATCTGGGCGGCCACGGAAGCGACACAAAGGACCGGCAGCAACAACGGAGCAAGAAATCTGTTCATCGGAAAAATGTTGAAATCAATGGTCAGAAACCCGCCGGCAGCGCAAGCAGACGGTACTGCATGAATTTGGCGATGCGGTATTGCCCTTCGGCGGAAGGGTGAAGCCGGTCGGTGGCCGGCTTGTTGATGTAACGGTCGTTGGAGACCAGATTCGGCACGATGCCGCTCTCTGCGTAGAGATCGGCCACGGGCACCGACCAGTAAGCGGCACCCTTCTTGTAAAGGTCCACGTAGTCTTCCAGGAAGAGCCCCTGCGCATTGCAGTAGAACTCGTCAGGCTGGACGTTCTTGGCGCTGAACTTGGCGTAACCGCGGTGAATGGGGGTCATCATCACCACCTGCGCGTCGGGGAAGTGTTCCTTGATGTAGCAGAGCGCCCGGTTGACCCGGCCGCAAACCGTCGAATCGGCCATCACGGGGACCCGATGGGTTCTCACGGCCATCTTCGGCCCTTTCACTTCCACCTCGAGTTCTTCCTCCGTGAAGAAAGTGCCCACGGGCACGCCGGCGTTGTAGTCGTTGGTTCCGGCGAAAATCAGGATGGCATCGACCTCAGAGGCATGCTCTTCATAGAGGTTGACCGCCTGAGCGTAAATCTGGTGCCACTGATGGCCGCTGATGCCGTAGACATAGGTCTCACCCAGTCCGAGCAACTCCTTGAGGTAGCCCCACCAGAGCGTCGTCTCAAGGCCGCCGAGCGTACGGGTGTCGGTCATCGAATCGCCCAGGATGCCGACCCGCCGGCCGGCCCATTGGCTCTTCAACGTCTTTTCCGAACGGGACAGCACCACGTTGGCGTGACCGACCGCCACGGTGTCGACGGAAGGCGTTCCGGCCAGAACCGGCCGGCCGCCGTTCTGAGCATCGACGGAGAAAACGACACTGACGGCCAGGACGGCCGTCAGCGTCAGCAAAAGTTTTTTATTCATTTGAGTTTCAGGTCCCAGGGGACGAAATATTGTTCTTCGATGATCGGTTTCATCGTCTCGGCCTTGTCGCCGTACTTGACGGCCACGCGCGAAGAGATGATGGCGGGATCGTTCCAGCGGATGGCCGTGCGGATATACATCGGATAAACCTTGCCCTCGCCGGCGAATTCCAACATGGCTTCGTCGAGGATGGCCAGGTTGTTGGCCTTCATGTTCTGCTGGAGATACAAGTCGCTGTTGTCGGTGGCCAGCTCACGGGCCTTGAGGCTGAAAGCGCCCCGTTCGCCTACGTGCGGATACTTGCGGGTGCCCCACGATGCCGTATTGGTCCAGTCGTTGGTGAAGCCTTCGAAACCGGGCAGCGGCGTGCCGTAACCGTTGTCGTCCTTGACCATGCCGTCGGCGTCGGTCACGAAGTCGGTGGCCTGCAGACCCAGGTTGAGCAGGCGGTCAGTGGCTTCGAAACGGCCCAGGCAGGTCAGCGCCTCCATCAGGAAGAAATGATATTCGGTGGCGCGGAACAGGTAGATGTGGACGTCGTCCTGATAGGCGTTCACCCGGCGCGTGCTGCCGGCGGGACGGTACTTGGCCAGATAGGGCTGGTCAGAGTAGCGGTCGCCGAACACCGTCGAATTGCGTTTTTCGGATGAAGAGGTATAGCCGGGATTGAAGGCATTGTTCTCGAAATATTCCGTCAACACCAACGAAGAGGGACGCAGCAGATACTTGTTGGGGTATTCCTTGCTGAAATGGTAGAGCAATTGATTGGTCTGGTTGCGGGTGTAGTCGTAGATGATGGCGCTGACCACTTCACGGGCGTGCGGGTCGACGTTGTCCCACAGACGGGGATAGTTGCCGGCCGTAGCGGCGGTGGGCAGGTAATAATAGTTCTTGTCCTGGTCGGAAATCACCTCGTTCAAGGCGTCGAACATCAGGTCGGCGCATTGCTGATAATAGGCTTTGGCACCGTTGTAATCGTTGTTGCCTTGCAAGCAAGCACCCTTCCAGAGGCAAAGCTTCGCCATCAGGCCCTCGTAGGGAGGCGTCATGTAGTCCCAGTAGCGGTAATCGCTGTCGGCCAGCGGCGTTTCCGGGTCGAGCCACTCATACCACGAAAAGCTGAGCGTTCCGTTGACGTAATCGGTCGACTCATCGCCGTTGTCGAGCAGGTTCATGCAGCGGTCGACCACCGCTTCGAGTTGCAGGAGCTGAAACTTCGAGCCGTCAGAAAGGTCCTGCACCTTGACCAACGGGTCGTCGAACCACACCGCCTGTCCGTAAATTTCGGCCAGGGTCAGATAGGCCCACACCTTTACCCGGAGCGTCAGGCTCTCCAAAGCGTCGAAGCGGTCGTCGTCGGTCAGTTCGGGCCGGGTCTGACGGAATTCGCGCATATTGGCCAGATAGTCGTTGCAAGCCACCACCACTTCGTAGTAAGCGGCGGGATCGGCATAGTCATTGCCGCTCAGATCGGCATTGTAATTATACAGGGCGATGAGTTCGGGAATCGAATTCTCAGAGGGTTCCAGCAATTCACCGCGGGTGTCGGTCAGGTAAATCGACTTGTCGCCGACCGCCTGCAAGCGGGTGATGATGCCGATGTAACCCGTATAGACCTCCGTCTGCGAAGAAATGTAATCGTCGGAAGAGAGGATATCGTCGGTCTTGGGCGAGAAGAAATCGCTGCACGAGGCCAAGACAAGCACCGAGAGAACGGCGCCGAGTGTATGAATCAGATGCTTTTTCATAGTCGTGTTCTTTTTCATAGCCATACTCCTTTAGAATTTCAGGTTCACACCGAACTTCACGGTCTTGGGGCTGACCACCTTGCCGTAATCCACGCCCTGCATGGCCGAGCTGTAGGAATAGGCGAATTCGGGATCGGAGCCCAGGTAATGCGTCAGTGTCCAGAGGTTCTGGGCCGTCACGTAGAGCGTACCGCCGCGGAAGAAGTTCAGCACGGGCTTGTCGAAGCTGTAGCTGAGGGTGACGTCGCGGAGCTTCAGATAAGAAGCGTCTTCGATCCAACGGTCGGAGAAGTCGTTGTTGCCCACGAGGTCGTTGTAGCAGGCGCGGGGCATGTCGGTGACCTGACCGCTCATCGTCCAGCGGCGCAACACGGCCGTGCTCTGGTTGGAGAAATCGGACGACGATTCGGTGACACGGCGCACGGCGTTGTAGGCCTCATTGCCGACAGAGTAAATGAAGTTGAAGTCGAGGGCGAAACCTTTGTACTGAAAACGGGTGAAGAGGCTGCCGTAGAAGTCGGGGGTAGCCGACCCCAAAATCACCTTGTCGGCGTCGTTGATGATGCCGTCACCGTTTTGGTCGACATACTTGACGTCGCCGGCCTGGAATTCCACGCCGTTGCGGTTTTGCATCGGACGCGTACAGGTCTGACCGTTGTCGAGATAGCTGTAAGCCGTAGCGGCTTCCTGCACGGTGGAATAGACCGCGTTCGGACCGTCGGTCTGATAGCCGTAGAAGCTATAGGGATCTTCGTCGACACGGGTCAGCAGCGTGGCGCCGTCGGAAAGGGTCGTCACATATTGGGTCGAGGCGCCCAGCGATTTGACCTTGTTGTGAAGGCGGGTGATGTTTCCGCCCAGGGTCCACTTGAAATCACGTCCATAGACGGGCGAAGCCGTCAGGGAGACGTCGTAACCGTAACTGCTCAGGGCGGCGTCGTTGCTGTAGTGGATGCCCGTACCGTAGAGCGAAGAGATGTCGCTGGCCATCAGCACGTCGCTGGCCTGGTCGTTGAAATAACCGGCTTTGACCTGCAGGCGGTTGGAGAACATCGAAGCGTCCACGCTCAGGTTGGCCCGCAGGTTTTCTTCCCACTTGATTTCGGTGTTGGGCACATTGGCGCGGATGATGCCGGCAATGCCCTGATAAAGCTGACTCGTGTAGTAATACTGACCGTAGGAGCTGGAGAAACGGCTGTTGCCGGTCTTGCCGTAGTCGGCGTGCACATTCAGGCGGTTGAGCCACTGCGCACCGTCAAGAGCGGCGAGATTGCGCAACATGAAGGTCAGGCTTCCGGCGGGGAAAACACCCATACGGGGCGTGTTGACACCCGTCGACGAGGCGCCGTCGGTCGATACCGTCACGGCCGCGTTCAACCAGTCGTTGTAGGTATAAGAGGCGTTGACGTAGGCGTTCACCCAGTTCCACTTGCTGCCGTAACCGCTGAAATAGCGGCCTACTTTCTGCACGTCGCTCAGGGTCTGGTAGAAGTCGTTGGCGGTGTTGCGGCCCACGCCCATATCGGTTTCGAAGGTACGGGTGATGAGCTGTCCGCCCCCTTTGACCGAGACCGCGTGCCGGCCGAACGTCCGTTTCCAGTTGGCATTGACCGCATAGAACATGTTGAACGTCTCGCTCACGCCCTGGCGCACGATGTTGTCGCTCTCGCCGTAGGTGTCGAACTGCGGTACGATGTCGCTGTTGTTGATGCCCGGGATGAACAGACCTTCCTGGTCGTAATTGTAATACAGGCCGACCGTTCCGCTCAGGGCCAGGTGAGTGGTCGGTTTGTAGCGGAGGTTGATCTGGAGGTTGGCATCATACTGACGTTTGTCGGACGAAGCCGAATTGATGATGGCCAAGGGGTTGCTGACGATGAAGTCGGTGGAGCTGTTGTTGCCGAAATAATACGAGGAGTAACTGTCGAGCAGGTTGCCGTACATGTCGCTCTTGTAGGGGCTCAACACCGGCGAGCGGCGACAGGCGGCCAGCAAGGGGTTGGTTTCGTAACTCATGCCCTGTTCCTGATACGACCCGGTCAGATAAGCCAGACCCAGGTTCGCGCCGATTTCCACTTTTTTGCTCACGATGACGTTCGAGTTGATCTGCGAGTGGAAGCGGTCGCTCTGGGTGTTTTTCAGAATGCCTTCCTCGTGGGCATAACCCACCGAAATGTCATATTTGGCGATGGCGTCGCCGCCCTCCACCCGGATGAGGTGGTCGGTGGTCAGTCCGTTGCGGTAGAGCTGGTCCTGCCAGTCGGTGTCGAAAGCATAGAGGTAGTTGTAGGCATCGCTCTCATCGGGGCTGAGGAAGGGGAAATCCGTGAAGAAGGTCTCCATGTTGTCGTAGTAGGTCATGCCGATGTCGGACAGGTATGACTTGTACTGCGAGGCATTCATCAACGGTATGCGGGTGTTGTTCCAGTTCACGCCGACGTTGCCGGTATAGGAAATCTTCGTGTTCATGTCGTCGGACGTGGCGCCGTCGGTTTCGATGAGCAACACGCCGTTGGCGCCCAGCGAGCCGTAAAGCGAAGCCTCCGCACCGCTCAGGAAGGTGATGTTGGCGATGTCTTCGATGTTGTAGGCTTGGAAGACGCTCTTCGAATAACCGTTGGTCAGCTGCGACTCGTCGGTCGAAGGCATGTAGGGTACGCCGTTGATGACGATCAAGGGCATGGCATCGGCGGCCAGGGTGTGGAGGCCGTGATACGACATATAAGCGCCTTCACCGGGCATGCCGCCCTTTTGGATGACCTGCAAACCGGTCAGTTCACCCTGCAAGGCGCGGTCGACGGTGGCCGAACCCTTCATGAAGTCTTTCTTGGAGAGGTTCCGGGCCTCCTCGTTTTCGGCATCGCTGACGATTTCGAAGGGGAGCACCTTGGTTTCGTTGTACTTATAGGTGTTTTCCGACACCATGATGACGGTGATGGCCGTGCGGCCGTGCAGGCTGACCTGCTGCGTGAAGTAACCTTCCGCCCACACCGACAGTTTGGCCTCGGCGTCGGCGATTTCAACCGAAAAAGCGCCCGAAGCATCGGTCACGGCCCGGACAGCGCCCGGCGCCGTGATGACGGCGTCTTTCAAGGGTTGGCCGTCAGACGAGACGATACGGCCTTCAAGCGTCAGGGCCTTGGCGGAAATCAGTGACGCCGCCAGTATGATGAACAAAAACAATCTTTTCATCTTCTTCTCGGATTAATAGTTGTTTGACGTCGGACGCAGGCACCAGTGGTGGAAAACCAGCCGGGTACTGGTGCCCGTGGCATTTTCAAGGAGGATGACCATCGGCAGGGCCGTGCCGTCACCCTTCAGGTCGGGCACGGTCAGCTCCTCGATGACGCATCCGCCGTCGGTATCGTAATTGTTGCGCTTGGAGTTGCTGGCGATGGGCTCCGTTTCCTTCACTTCCTTATAGCCTTCGGGCCAGGTGTCGCTCAGGAAAGTGCCGCGGTCGTAGTGGAACTCCGTCGTGGAACCGATCGTCACGCTGCCGTCGCCGATTTTCACCATATCCGTGCCGTCGAGCACATAGACCGAAACGGTGTAGGTGACGTTCTGGTTCTGGGCGAAGCCCATGGCAAAGCGGTAGGTGCCCGGCGGAATGACATAGGGCTGCACGCCGATGACGTTGCCCGATTCATCCTTGACGGCATGGATGAGCTGATGTTTCAGGTAATACGAAGCCGTGGCGTCGTTGCAGTAAGCCGAGAGGGTCACGTTTTCGACCAGGGGCCATACGCCGGTATAAGGCGTCCAACCCGCCACTTCCGTCTTGATCTCGAGATTCTTGAAGTTGTCATAGACGAAATATTGGGTCTTCTCCGTATCCGAGCAGTACTCATAATTCCGATAATAATCTTTCAATCTGTAAATCAGAACATTTGTAGGTATATGCAGATGCTTCACCTCATAAATGATGCCGTTCGAGACGGAGATGGGGTTGTCGGTGTCGACTTCCTGACAAGCCACCCGCCACTGCCGGTCGTAGATCGACTTGAGGTCCGTGGCGGCTTCATAGGCTTCCGGCGTATACTTGGTTTTGAAGAATGCCACCTCCAGAATCCAGTTGTAGAGCACGTCGCGGTCGCGGTCAAGGCCCCACGATTTCAGATACCAATAGGCCGAATCCATCGCCGCTTCGATGACGTCGTTCGAGAAGAGCAACATCGTCGCCGTGAGCGATTCGCTGCTCAGACTGAAATCTTTGGCGTCGAAGAAGTCGTTGGTGTAGATCCAGACCGTGTCGTAGATGGTGTTGCCGGTGGCGTCCACGCCGACGGGACGGCTGTTGGTCTTGTCGAACTCCTTGCCGCCGGAGGCCAGCACCAATTCACGGAACACGCTGTAGTCGTCGCCCAGGTTGTTGATGAAATCATAGAGCGATTCGGGGGTGACGATCATCGAAGAGAGCACGTAGATGTAACCGTCGGCCGTTTTGACCACCCGTTTCACGGGCGCCGTATTGAAGGTGAGGTGATCGAGCTGTCCGGCCAGACCCAGGGAATCGATGCCCACCGTCACGAACTTGCCGTGCCACATGAGGATGCGCTCGCCGTCGTAGAGGTTGCTCGGCGAGATGGCGATGTCGGTCACGTGCGAGTTGGCTATATACTGGGCCTCATCGGCCTCGGGTTGGATGAAGTCATCGTTTTCCACCACCAGGAGGGTATGCAGCTGCCCTTTCTCTTCCAAAGTGGTGAACACCTGGTTGTCGGTCAGGAAAGCAAACATCTTGCTGTACTGGGATTGGGCGGAGAGGTAGTCGCGGCTGCACTCGGTCACCACCGTCAACTGTTCGTTGGTGATCTGCGTCTCGCTGTTGTTGTAGTGGTCCTCCCAATTCTTGTCCGTACAGGCGGTCGCGCCCAAAAAGACGACGGCCGCTGTCAGAAGAAAATATCTTGTTTTCATAAATCGAAAAGTTCAGATTATTCAATCGGTGTAAATATCAGGCTGTCGAACTGCAGCGAGAACTTGCTGTTGGTCGAAGCGGCCGGGTCGAGGATGACGAACGAGAACACGTGGGTGCCGGTCACGTCGAATTCGATTTCTTCATAAAGGTTCGACTCCCACACGCACATGCTCGTCTTGGTCACTTCGGTGTAGGGGGCCGCGCTCTTTTCGTTTTCGCCGTCGAAGCTCATCCGGATCATGCCGCCGTTGCCGTCGCTGAGCGTACGCATGAAGTTGTGGTCGCTCAGGTAGACGAAACGCAGGTCGACGCGGTATTTGCCGCGGACAATGGTCGGAGTCTTCATCGACACGGAGCCCATATAGCCCATGTTGATGACCAAACGGTCGTTGTGGACGCACTCCTTAAGCTGTTTCTTGCACGTACGGTAAGTCACCATATAAGAGTTGCTGGCGCCGGCGTCAGACAACACATATTCGAAAGCGCCGCATTTGTAGACCATCGTGTTGTTTTCGGTCGAAACCGGTTCGGCGGGCTGATATTCGGCGCCTTCAGCCAGGACGGCGTTGCGGATGTCGGCGTTGTCGCTCATATCCCAGATGACCGTGGTGGCCACCGGCTCCCATACGGGCAACCAGCCGTCGATTTCGTGGAAGTAACCGTTCTTGCAGAGGCGGTCGCTGGTCAGTCCGGAGAAACAGGTTTCCCCGATGTTCTCGTCGAGCAGGTTCAGGTAGCAGGCACCGGCCAGGGTGTCGAGGGTGACCATGAAGACCTGGTTTTCGGCGAAGGTACCCCAGATGCGCGAGGTGTCGCTCCCCTGCATCGCCTCCATTTCGGCCAGGGTGTAACCGCCGTCGACAATGTGATAAGACACGTATTCATACAGCGCGTTTTCCTTCGACGTATAGTCGCTGCCGGCCTGAAGTCGGCCAATCAAGGCGTTGAAGTCGGAGATGCCCGCCTGGGCATAGGTGTCGTCACTCACGGCCAGCAAGGTATAGGCCCGCCGGTTGATGCTGCGGCTGCCCTTTTCGTCGTAGACGGTGTCGTAAGCCGTCGACAAGGCCTCATTCCAGCCGGTCGCCTCGACGGCCGCCAGCATGATGCCGAAGCCGCCGTCTTCTTCGAGCCGGTCGTAAACGGTTTCCACCAACGGCATGATGACGGCGTCGATGGGGTAAATCAGGGCGTTATAGGCGTGTATGGCCGTAGCCGTCGTGTGGGCCGTGCCGTCGAAGATGAACTGACCGGCCCGGTCGGCATCGATGGCCACCGTCACCTTGTCACCGCCCAGGTTGACGAGTTCCGTCTTCAGCTGCATCTTCTCCACGGTGATGGAATCCAGGGTGGTGTGGTGCTGGATGAGGGCCCGGGCATAGGCGCTGCCCAGTTCCTCAATCGAAGCGACGCCTTTCGACGCGTAGAAGGCTTTGACGGCCTCGTCGTCCGGCACCAGCAGGGTGAAGGGCTGTGTGGCCTGGTTCAAGGCGTTGTACATGTCGGAATATTGCAGAATCTTCACCCACTCGGTGAACGAAGAATCGGCGGCCAGGGTATTGGAGGCAGGATTGTCATCGAAAATCTGATAGACGCTGCCCAGTTTTTCATCGTTGCAGGCACAAAAAAGGAAAAGTGCCGCGAAGAACGCCATAAGTTTCGTTGCTTTCTCTTTCATGGCTTTCTTATTTTGAGGTTGCATAATAAGGATTCTGCTTCAGTTCGGGATTCACTTGAATCTCGCTGTAGGGAATGGGCAGGTACCAGGCGTTCTGATCCTGGAGCACGGAACGGATCCATTCGTCCTTGGTCGTCTGATTGCCTTCCACCACCTCTGAAACGAAGAGTTCGCGGTAGGAACCGTCGCCGTGGTCGTAGCGGGCCAGGCGGAGCAGGTCATACCAATGTTTGCCTTCAGCCAGGAATTCCATTTCCCATTCGTGGAGCACGGCCTGCAGCATGGTCAGTTCGTCCGATTCCTCCACGACGATGTCGAGCGGATTCAGACCGGCCCGGTCGCGCAGGTCGTTGACCAGTTCCAGAGCGGCGCTCCAGGAAGCTTCGCCCTTCATGACCAAGGCCTCCGCCTTGATGAGCATCATGTCGGGCACCCGGTAAAGGATGAAGTTGGCGTCTTCGGAAGCACGGACATTGGCCAGGTCGACGATGTCGGTGCCCTTGTATTTCCACACGCAGTAATTGGAGGCGGTGGCATACTTGGTCTGGTCGGAGCCGTCGGTGACATAGGTGGCGTAAAGCATCCGGCCCCAGCGCTCGGCCACATCGTTGCCCATATTGGCCTTGACCTCGTCGGTTTCTTCGGCCATCAGGGTCCGCGCCGCCTCGGTGAACTTCAGCGCAGAGGCGGCACTCACCGTGAAGAGGCTGCCGAAATTGTTGGTCTGACCCAGGTTGCGCTCCCAGTTGAGCTCGAAAATGCTTTCGTTGCTGTTGCCGGGATAGAAAATCTCATACCATTGCGAGGTGTTCTGGATCAGACGGGGACGGAACGAAGTATCGTCCTCGGAAACTTCGAGAATGTAATTGGCGTAGGTGATGGCTTCGTCGTAATCGTGGTTCCACAGACAGACATCGGCCATCAGCGCATAGAGCGACCACTTGGTGGCGCGTCCCTTGGTCTGCCAGCCGTAGCCGTCGGTGTCTTCGTAGGTCTCCTTGGCCGCCTTCGAATCGAGGGCTTCCTTGATGTCGGCCTTGATCTGCGCGATGATTTCAGCCTCGGATGACTTGGGCACCATATAGTCGGCGTCGTCGTTCACATAGGCTTCGGTCACGAGGGGCACCTCGGAAAAATTCTTGACCAGAATCAGGTAGCAGTAGGCCCTGAGGAAATAAGCCTCGCACAGATGCGACTTCATCACGCTCTCATAATAAGTGGCGTCTTCGGTCGTCACCGAGGGGGCATATTTGAGCACGCTGTTGGCCATGCCGATGACCTTGTAGAGCGAGGCATAGCTGCAGATGCTGCTTTCGGGCGTCAGGTTGAAGTTCTGCAGATAGGTGTGCGCCGTCTGGGTGCTGTAAAGCGCACCGCCGCGCAGTTCGCCCCACGCGATGAGGGTGGGCACCGTCTGTCTCATGTAATAGTAGCCGGAAGCGACCACCGCCTCCACGTCTTCCTTCGATTTCCAGTAGTTGTCGGTCACCTGCTCGTTGTTGGGGAGCACGTCGAGCCAATCGTTGCAGGAAGTCAGCGCTGCGGCCAGCAGAAGGAAGCTGAAGCATTTGAATATTCTTGTCTTCATCATCTTGCTCATTAGAAGTTAATGTTGAAACCGAAAGCCATACGTTTGGTGACCGGCGTGGTCGAGCTGTCCTTCACGAGCGACGTGGCCGAAGAAGGCAGGCTCACTTCCGGATCCTGTCCGTTGTAGGAGGTGAAGGTGAAGAGGTCGTAGGCCGTCAGGAAGAAACTCAGGGAGTTGATGTTCGCCTTCTTGAGCCACTCCTTCGGGAGGGAATACGAGAGCGACAGGGTCTTCAGGCGGGCAAACGAGGCATCTTCCACAAAGCGGTCGCTGCCCAGGTAGTTGTAGCCCATGCCGTACAGGGCGCGCGGGATGTCGGTCGAAGCGGCGTCGCCCTCCGTGCGCCAGCGGCTCAAGACCGCCGTGCTCTGGTTGTTGGTGCCGTACATGTTCTCCAAATCCATACGGGCCTGGTTGATGACCTTCTGACCGAAACGGAAATAGAAGAAGGTGGTCAGCGAAAGCTGTTTGTAACGGAGCGTGAAGCCGGCACCGCCCAGCAAGACCGGGTTGGAGTTGCCCAGGTAGACGATATCGTATTCGTTGATGACACCGTCGTGGTTCACGTCTTCATATTTGGCATCGCCCGGGAAGACGGTCGACGAACCGTTCTTCATGACCATGGCGTCACCCTTGTAGTCGTACATCACGTTGCCCGAAGCGTCGCGGGCATAAGTGTCGGCCGTATTGTCGTAGACGCCGAGGTAGCGGTAGCCGTAGAACGAGCCGATGGGGTCGCCTTCCACCACCCTGACGGCATAGTTGCCGTTGCCGAAGCTGTAATTTTCTTCCTGCATGTTCACCGGCAGCTTTTCCACCATGTTGGCGTTGTGGCTGATGTTGAAGTTGAGGTTGAGGTTCCAGGTCTTCCCCTTCAGTGCGTCATAGGTCAGGCGGTATTCCCAACCGCGGTTGCTCAGTTCGCCGCTGTTGTAGTATTTGATGGTGGCATAACCCGTCGACGAAGGGATGCTCACGTTGCTCAGCAGCAGGTCGCTCGTATACTTGTAATAATAATCGAAGGTCATGCCCAGGCGGTCGAAGAAACGGAAGTCGGCACCCAGGTTCCACTCCTTGGAGGTTTCCCATTTGAGTTTGTCCAGCTGGATGCGGACCGGATAGATGGCCGACATCGACATATACTCACCCAGCGACTGATAGGCGCCCAGATAAAGCGACGAGCCCGAGGGCGCGTTGCCGCTCCAGCCCAAGCTGACGCGCAGCTTGCCTTCGGTCAGCCAGGGATTGGCCGCCTCGCGGGCCCAGTTTTCCTCGTGCATGTTCCAAGCCAGACCGAAGGCGGGGAAGGTGCCGAAGCGTTCGCTCTTGCCCATCGCCGAATTGCCTTCGCGGTTGACGGTGGCTTTCACCACATAACGACGGTCATAGGTATAAACCGCCTGGGCGATGAGGCTGATGCTGCGGGTCATCGAATAGCCCGAACCCATCGTCGTCACCACGCTGCCGGCCACCGGGTCGCTCAGACTCGACGAAGCGTTGCCGCTCGTGGCGCTGGTGTAACTGCTGTTTTCCGCCTGCGAAGCGTAGAAACGGCCGGTGGCGATCAGGGAGTGGACGCCGCCGAAGGTGTGGTTGTACATCAGCTTCTGTTCGGTCTGAAGGTTGAGCTTGTCGGTATAGGCATCGGTGCTCTGGTTGGCGTAAGAACTGGTCCACAGCACGCCGGTGGCTTCCTGCGGGATGAACTTGCGGTTTTTCGTCGTACGCATGTTCATCGATACATAACCCTTGTACGTCAGGTCGAAGGGGAATTTGTACTGGGCGTTGAAGTTGATCTTTTCTTCACGCTGCACCGTGTTGTTGAAGCCCAGTTCGGCCATCGCCACGGGATTGTAGTGATAGCTGCCGTTGAAGGCGCCCTGGAAGTCTTCTTCCTGACGGCTGAAATACGAAGCCGTATATTCGCCCGTCTCGTCGTCGATGTAATAAGGGCTCTTGTTCGGCATCTTGCGCTGGGCTTCGCTGCGAAGCGTGGTCAGCGCATTGGCCTCCCGGTTGCTCTGGGTGAAGGTGAACTCGGTGTTGACCATCAGCCGCTCGCTGAAGTCGTAGCGGATGCTCGAATAGGCGTTCAGACGGTTGAAAGCGGTGCCGATGGTGGTACCGTCTTCGTTGAGGTAACCCAGCGAGAAGCGGTAAGTCGCCTTGTCGCCGCCGCCCGAGAGGGAGAGGTTGTTGTCGAAGCTCCAGGCGTTCTGACGCACCATGCTCAGCCAGTCGGTGTCGGTGTTGTATTCGTCGAAATACTGCCAGTCGGGGTTGTAGTTGATGTCGTAGGTATCAAACAAGAGATTGAGTTCGTTCGTGGCATTGGTGAGGCCCTTGGCATTGGCCGTGTTCCAGATGGCGTCCTGAATCATCGCCACATATTGGCTGCCGTCGAGCAAGGGGATGGGATCGGGCTCGAATTTGGCCGTGAACTTGCTGTTGAAGCCGAAATTGGTCTTGCCCCGGGCACCCTTCTTGGTGGTGATGAGCAAGACGCCGTTGGCGCCCTTCGTACCGTAAATGGCCGTGGCCGAAGCATCCTTCAACACCTCGATCGACTCGATGTCGTTCGGGGCGATGTTGAGCAGGGCGCCGAAGTCTTCTTCGTTGGCGGTGGCGAAATTGAAGTCGTCACTGATGTCGGTGCTGTAAGGAATGCCGTTGACCACGATGAGGGGTTCGGATGAGGCGTTGAGCGAATTGACACCGCGGATGCGGATGCTGCTCCGCGCACCGGGATCGCCGCCCACCACGATGTCGACACCGGCCAACTGGCCCTGCAGCGCCTCCTCGATGGAGGAAACCGGGGTCGTCTCGATGATGTCGCTCATCTCGATTTTCTGGGTGGAAGAGGTCTGCTCGGTAAAGGAGACACCCATTTCGTCGCGTTCGATGCGGCGGGCCGAAACCACGGCCTCCTTGAGTTCCTTGGCGTCTGACTCCATCCTTACATCTAAGGTTTTCTGTCCCTTGTAAGGAATGGTCTGGGTCCGCATGCCCAGGTAAGAGAAGCGGATGCTCGGATTCTTTTCATAAGCGGGCACCGCAATGGTATAGTTACCGTCGATGTCGGTGATGACACCCGTCACATAACGGTTGTTGGCATTGACCACGACTACGTTCACGCCGTAGATGGGTTCGACCCTTCCGTCGAAGAGTTCCGTCACCCGTCCGGTCAGGACGGCGTTCTGCGCCTGCACACCGGTCAGCGCCAACGCGGCCAGCAAAAAGAGCAAAAGTTTTTTCTTCATAGCGCAGGTCGTTTAGAGGATGTTGTCAATCAGATGGAAAGCACCGTCACTGTAGGCGAACGGAAGCGAGAAGTATTGCTCGGTGCCGTAAATGCCCGCAGCAGGCCGCTCCTCCCCTTCCTTGTCGCTGAAGTTCACCTTCAGGGCGTTGCCGTCGTCGACAATGTTCAGCTTGTAGAGACCGGCCGTCTGGAAGGAGCCCGACAGACCGCTGCCCGGGTAAGGATAGACACTGAACGGGGTCAGGTCGCTCGTGATGAAATAACTTCTCAGGTAGGAGGCCAGGGTAGTTTTGGTGACCGATCCGCTCAGCACGTAACTGTCGCTGACCGAACACTTCGAGCATCCGGGAATCTCCTTGATGTGTTCGCGGATGGCCTCGTTGGTCGGGACGAAGGTGATGAAACGGGCATCACCCATCACCACCGTCAGCGCTCCTTCCGACACCAAACCCGCCTTGGAGAGCAGCTGGCTGAAGAGGTAATAGGGATAGGTCTTGTCGTTGCAGACCGCCAGCGTGTGGTTCAGACCGGCATCGGCCGTCGGTTGGAACACGGCGGGGCTGCTGTAGGTGTAAGCCTTGCCGTTGTCCCAATCGGGTTGCTCCGAAGTGAAGGGAAGTTCTTCGAAGCTGAAATAAATATCGTCGACATAAGTCGGATTCAGCTGATTGTTGAACAGCGCGCTGGTCGTGAGCTTGCCGTCAATGATGTACCAATAATTGAAGGCCTTGTTGGTTTCCACCACTTGCAGACCTTCCGTCCGGAGTTCCGTCACCGCCGACGAAACGTTCATGTTGACCAGGTTCTGCATCGACGACGAGCCCATGGCCACATAATTGCCGTCGTCACCGAGCACCTGAAGTTCGTGGCCGCCGGCGATGGTCTCGAAATGGATGTCCGCACCGCGGAACTGGGCCGAGTCGGGAATCAGGGCCACGAACTGCGAATTCTGCGAAGCCAGGGCCAAGACCAGCGACGAGCCGTCGAGCGCATAGAGGAACGGCAGGAAACGGCGGTCGCGGAAAGCGCTGCCGATCACCGACGAGAAAATGGCCGGCGGAGTCATCTCATCCATGCCGTACAAAACGCCGTTGCAGCACATCTGACGCAGCGTCACCTTTTCGGGGTCGATGTTGACGGGGGTGCCGAACGTCGTCAACACCGTCCCGTTGCTGATTTCTTCGGGGAAGGCGATGAACGATTCTTCGGAGAACGACTGACGGATGAAATAACGCATGATGAGGTTGTCCAACATCGAAAGGTTGTCGTAACCGCAGCCGGGCGTCCAATACGAAGTGAAGAAACGGTCGATGGCGTCGTTGGAGGGGGCGAAAATGTTGTAGCCCACCGACGAAAGCTCGGCCATCTTCCTGTAGTCGCTCACGGGCCATTCGCAGGCGATGTCCTTCAGTCCGTCGTGCTTGTGCAGATAGATGTCGTCGCCGCCGCCGAAGTCGGTCGTCAGATCGTTGTCTTTCTCGTAATAGCTGTAGCTGTCGAAGAGTTCGGAGAAGACGGAATAGTCTTCGTTTTCTTTCAACACGGTATGGACGGTTTCCATCGGGCGGAGCACGTGGTCGACGTGATAAAGATAACCGTTGTCGGTCACCACGTTGTCATCGTCCAGAACGGCCGCGTTGGCGATGTTGAAGCCTTCGGCCTGACCCTCATGGGCATCGGCCGTCCACTGTGTGCCGGGGAAGAAATATTCGTAATTGTATGCCGCGTCGATGCCTTTGGCCTCGAAGAGCAGGGTATTGAACACCGGAAGGAAACGCTCGAAGTGATAGACCTTCACCGAATCGGTGCCCGTCCACTCCGGAGCGATCGCGTCGCTGCTGTGGGTGCGGAATTTGTAGTAACTGCCGGCGTTGCGCAGTTTTTCCTGCTCGGTGGCACCGTCACCTTCTTCGGGGCGGAAATTCACCAGATTGTCCCACTTGAACGCATAATAAAGCAGGTGGAATCCGACCATTTTCTTCACTTCGGCGGGCTTGGCGGCATTCATCTCTTCGATGGATGCGTAGCCTTCTTCCTTCAGATAGGAAGCAAAGGCGGCATCGTCGGGCGCCATCACCGTGAGGATGTTCTTTCCGGACACGATCGGTTGGTAACCGGAGAGTTCGACGGCTTTGAGGAAGGTGGTGTAATGGCCCTCTTGTTCGAGCACTTCCCAGGCACTTCCCTTCAGCCACGTGGGAACGGCGTAATGCTCGTCATCGGCTATTTTCCGGCAGGAAAACGCCGAAGGCAGCAGGAGCGCCATGCCCAGCAAACCCAAAAGGACTCTGTTCTTTCTCATGTTGATTGGTTATTGATTGGATTTATTTGATGATTTTTTCCACGGTCACGTGGCCATCAGGCCAGGTCTTCCTGACCAGGTAAAGCTGGCCCGGCGCCACGGCGTCGGCAGAAGCGATGCGGCCACCGGCCAGGTTGAACCACTCCGTGCTGACGGGGTCGGCATAGGTCTGCTCCAAGGCCACATACCCTTCGTCCCGGATGAAGATTTTTCCGCTGGTGAAGAGTTCGGAGAGGTCCCATTTCAGGCCCGGGCCCGGCTGGGCGGGTTCCACCGCCTCCACGTTGCCCTTGAAACTGACGCCGCTGCCGATGTTGAACAAGGCGAACGAACTGTTGACGGGGATGTCGAGCGTCACGAGCGTCATGTCCAGACGCAGAATGCCGTTGAAGGTCGAAGCTGCTCCGACGGCTATCTTCGGGCTGTTGTTCAACACCTCCTGACGGTGGAGCGGAATGGCCACGATGCCGCCGGAAGCGATGTCAAAGCCCCCTTGCAGGGTGAAGACATCCTTTTTGTTGAAGAGCGTATCGCCCACCGAGAGGATGCCGCCGGCCTTCACGCTGACCTTGCCGGCCACCGTGCCTTTGCCCGTGAGCGTGCCACCGTCGTTGACGGTGTATGCGCCCGTGGCGCTGTGCTTGCCGTTGACGATGAGCCGGCCGCCGTTGACCTGGGTCGTCCCCTTATATATATTGGTGCCGGTCAGCCGCCAGTCGCCGTCGCCTTCCTTGACGATGGAAGTCGTGCCGCTGTAACCGCTGCTGCTGCAACGGTTGTCGATGATGCCGTTGAAGGTCTCGTCGGTGTTGGCACCGCCCACCTTCCACGTCACCGTCGCGCCGTTGTTCTTCTTGTCGGCCCCGCAAAGCGCCGTCGTGGCCGGACCCGACAAGCCGCCGATGCTGTAAGTTTTGCCGTTGCTCCAACTGACGATCTGGGTGTTGCCCTGCAGTTCGACCACCATATTGGGCAAACCGCCCGAATTGTTGAGCAGCAATTGGCTGCCGTCCTTGTCGGAACCGGTGCCTTCGGCCTCCAGTTTGCCGTAAAAACCGTTCCAGTCACCTTGAATGTATTCCCTCACGTAAGGGATGGTGTAATGCAAGGTACCGTTGCCGCTCACCGTATTTTTCAAATAGCAGTTGCGAGAGGGTGCCAGCGTGGAGGTATGGCCTTCTTCCACCGTGATGGGGAAGGTATAAGTCTCGTAATTGCTGCTCTCGCCTTTGGTTTTGAGCGTGCCGCCGGCCAGGACCAGCCGGGGTGAAGTACCCAGGCCTTGTTTGGAAATGTCGGTGGTGCTCAGATAGAGGGTCGCGCCGTCTTCCAGGCGGGTGTCACCGCTGTAAGCGAAAAACGAGGTGGTTCCCACGGTGACCTGTCCGCCGCGGAACGTCACCGCACCGCTTCCTTCCAGAGCGCCGTTCATGGTGACGGTGCTGCCTGAAGTGATGTCAAACACGGTGTTGCGGTAAACCACGGCGCTGCGGTTGGTCGAAACGTTGCCGCCGGTGTATTGCCAGGTACCGCCGTCCCAGATCCAGTTCTGGGCGAATTCCTGTGAGGCACCCAAGCTGCTCTCCACGCCGCCATTGGCCAATTTGGCCAGGCGGATGCAGCCGCCGTGCAGCACGGTCGCGCCCGTGTAGGCGTGCGCCGCCGCACCCATATCCAACGTATCGTTACCGAACAGGTTGACCGAGGTTTCCTCACCGCCGATGGCCGCCCCTTTGAAAGTGAGCTTCGCCGTCGGATTCAGCACCACGGTCTGCGGGGCAACGGGTTGTTCAATGTCGATGACGGCCGGCGAATCGTTTTCAATCAGCACCTTGCTGCCGTCGATATACAGACCTTCCGTCCATCGGTCGGCGGCCGTGCTCCAAACGCCGCTGCCGCCCGCCCAGGTGAAATCGGGCGTATATGATGTCAACTCCACCATCGGAACCGATTTGGGTTGGGTCTTGACCGTCAGTTCGGCCGTATAATCGGAATAGCTTTCTCCCTTATATGCCCTCAGGCGGAAAGTGTAAGCCGTGGCCGGTTCCAGGCCCGTCAGCGTGAAGGATGTGGCCGCCGTCCGGCCCGCTTCTTCGAAACCGTTGTCGCCTTTGCGTTCAACGATGAAGCCCTCCTCCCCTTCCGTGCAGTCGCGCCAGGAAAGGGTCAGGGTGTTCTGGGTGGATTCTTCCAAAGCGAGGGTAAAGGGCACGCGCAGGAAGAAAGTCCGGTCATCCAAGCTGATTGAATTGATGTAATGTTCGATGTTGGCATAGCCGTCGGCGGCGATGACCATCGCATCGTCCTTCAGCGGGTCGGTGCCGTTGGCCGTTTCCCAGGCGTCGGGCATGCCATCGCCGTCACTGTCGGTCGGGCGGTCGAACAGGCGGTGGGGCCAGTCGGTCGGAATGCCGATGGGCAGGTCCGACTCTTTGGAAATCAGGTTGCCTTTCTTGCCGAGAGACAAGACTTCGTCGATGACGTAAAAGTCGACCGGATCGCGATAGGGCAGATTGGCGCCGACCATCGGAATCAGACTGTCAATCAGCGTGTTTCCCTTCCACTGCGGCAAGGCGGGATAATCATAAGGTTCTTCCATGAAGGTGGGCGGGCCCGAGTATTCGCTTCTTTGGATGAGCGCGGGATCGAAAAGGCCGTCGCGGTTGCGGTCTTGCCAGTTGTCATCGGCATAAATATGGAAATTGGCGTTGCCGCCCGTAAAGGCGTTGCCGCCGACGGCGGGCCCGTTGATGAACAGGTTGCCCGTCGCATTGCAATAACTCAGTCCCTGCGAATCGCCGCCCATCAGGTAACAGCCGTTCTTCCAGTTGTAAACCACGTTGTTCACATACTGGTTGGTTCCCTTCACCTTATTGTTACGGGTGCTGTTGTCCACATAAAGGTTGCGGTAGAGGGTGATGTGGTCGGCCTGCATCAGACCGCCGGCCGAATGGGTCATCAACCCCTGGCTCATGATGGTGTTCTGAATGGTGATGTCACCCAGGTCGCCCTTGCCGTCGCTGTTGATGCTGAAGGTCTCGTCCAGGCCCCAGCTCACGCTCAGATGGTCGAAAATCATATGGGTGCCGTTGGCCACACCGGCCGCGTCCTTGCCCGAATCGCCCCCGGAGCCCATGCGGATGCGCAGGTAACGGACAATCGTATTGGAGGCGCCCGAGAAACTCACGCCGTTGCCATAGAGGGTGATGCCCTCGCCGGGCGCCGTCTGTCCGGCCACATAGAGGTTGCTGGAAAAAACCAGCCGGCTCTGCAACTTGATGACACCCGAAACGTCGAAAACGATGATCCGGTTCGACTGGCTGACGGCATCGCGCAGGGAACCTGCCCCGCTGTCATTGAGGTTGGTCACGTGGTAAACGCTTCCGTGACGGCCGCCGACGGCGTCGCGTCCGAAGCCGTATGCCCCGGGAAAGGCCACGGGCTCAGCACCCGCCGCCAAAAGGGCGAAACACAGGCAAACGGTGGAAATCAGTCGTTTCATGGGAAAATACGGTCAGTAAAAATTGGTGAAGGAAGGAGCACATTCAAGCTCCTTCCCCCTAAAAGGATGAGATTATCGGATGACAATCTTTTCAGCGCTGACGTTGCCGTCGGCATGGATGTTCTTCACAAGGGTGATGCCCTGGGCAGCCGGAGCGGTCAGGCGACGGCCGTTCAGGTCGTAGTATTCGCTCGAAACGATGTCGGAAGAGATGACGCGTTCGACGGCTTCGGGCGTTTCAGCATTGAGCAGGATGATGTCATAGACGGCCAGTTTCGTGCCGCCGCCGGCCTGCATGGCGCGGACATAGACTTCCTTGGCCTCGTTGTAGGCGCTGCGATGGGTCGTCCAGAAACGCTTGTAATAAGAAACACCGAGGGTGTCGACCGGGGTCCAGGTTTCGCCGTCTTCAGAAACGGCCAGGGCCAGCGTCAGCGAAGCGCCGTCGGAGTTGTTGTTGCCCACGCACGACACGATGTCGAACGGACCCTGGAACTTCCGGGTCGACTGGATGCCGGCGTTGAAGCCTTCGCCGCTGTATCTCGACGTCAGGGTGATGTGGCCCTTCGTGGCGGGAATGAGCAAGTCTTCGGGCTTGTCGCAGTTGTAAGCGGCGTCACCGGCCTTGCCCACCGTCTGCTGGGGATCGGTGTTCTCCCACTGGAGCAGCTGGCCCATCGTGAAGAGTTTCCAACCGTTGTCGTAGGTGTTTTCAGCATCATTCTTGGCATACCACACCATCAGGTCACGTTCGTGCTTGTCATAGGTGGTATCATTGGCGTTGATGATGGTATCGATGCTGGAATACATCGACATGGCGCTCTTGCCCATGTAATAAGCCACCTTGCTGCTGCCGCCGGTGGTCTCCCAATACCAATCGTCGGTGTTGGCATCGAAGCGGGCGAATTCATTGTCGCGCAACGTAGCGGGATCCAGGCCCCGAATCTCGACGGCCTCGGAAACGAGTTCGGAGTTGATGGCGCCGTTGTAAGCGAAAGCGCTGACGGTCATCGGACGGGTCAGTTCGATCGGAGCGGAATAGACCGCGCTCTTGGCGATTTCTTCGCTTTCCACGAAGTTGTAATAAACGGTGACACCGGCGGCGGCCGTGATGGTCACGGTCGACTTGCCGTCAACCTTGCCGACGCTGATGGCCGGGGCAGCCGGCTTGGAATAGACGCGGACAAGCGCCGTGGTCACGGCGCTGGCGTCGAAGCCCTGCTTGGCAGCAAAGGCCTTGACCACGGTGGAGTCGGCCGTGATCTTAAGCGTATCGGAATACAGGCTGCTGGCCGTGGTGGGATCGGTGCCGTCCAGCGTGTAATACAGCGAAGCACCGTCGGTGGCAGTGGCCAGGGTCACATAGGTGATCTGGTCGCCGTTGGTCTGCGAAACGGTGGGCGCCACACAGGTGCTCACCTTGCCCTTGCTGGCAGCCGCCATGTCGATGGCGTTGTTGATGATGGTCATCGCATTGTCCGACAGGTTGGTCTCACCATCGACAAACATGGCGTCGGACGAAATCGGGAGCAGGATGTACATGTTCTTGGTGCCGTGGCGGTGGATGGCGTTGTAGGCCGTTTCGCCGTTGTACACCTTGGCTATGACATCGTCACCGCCGAACAGACCGTCGGCATTGGCCGTATAGGCCTGCATCAGGTTCTTCTTGATGACGGCGGTATCATAATTGATGAACATCGTCACCAGGCTGTCCTCTTCGAAGGCCACGTCGGCAAACAGTTCATCCTCCAGATAGTCGGCTGCCACGGCAATGGTGGCGATGCCGCCGTCGGTGGCCGCCTTGGTGGTGGGATTCACGCCCGAACCGACCGCCCAACGCTTGTTGGCATAGAAGAAGCTCTTGAGGTTCAGCATGGGCACGCGGTTCACCAGTTCCACCAGTTTCACGCCGAACTTGTGCGTGCCGCCGATGGCCTCGGACACCACCACCAGGTCGAAGTTCTCCAAAGCGGCCAGGGTATCGGTATTGCTGGCGTTGAAGTCCTTGATGTCGATGGCCGTGGCGTTCTGCTCCGCAATCTTGGAGTTGTTGAAGATCGGGTCATTGTCGATGCCGCAATAGTTGTTGTAGCTCGAGTCGTACAGATAGGCGATGTTGAGGTCCACTTCAGGCGCGGGCGCATCGTCGGTGACGTAGTTGACGGCGTTGATGATGATCTTCTGACCGTTGGCATTGACCGTGGTCAGGCAGTCGCTCGAGATACTCACCAACACATACTTGCAGCCGCCTTCGGCGTTGGCCACTTCGTGGATGCAGATGTAGTCGGTACCGGTGGCCTTGGCATAGAGCTTGTCCTGCTCGGCTTCCAGGAGCGAGCCGGCGATGATGGCCGACTGGGCAAAGCCCTGGATAAGGTTGCTCGAAGTCACCGTGCCGTCGAACAGCGAGATGCTGCCGTCGCCGTTGGCTTCCAGGCCCTGGAACAGCTGGTGGTTCTCAAAACCCGGTTCGATGGTGAACGAAGCCGTCTTGGTGGAGGGATTGCTCGGGGCAGCCCAGCTCCAGCGGCCGCTGGTGTAGTTGTAGGCCTTCATCGAAACAATGGGCACCGTGCCCACCAGTTTCACCAGATTGTTCGACATAGTCTTGTTGCCCGACATAGCCTCGGACAGCACCACGCAGTCGAACGTCTGCAGTGTCTCGTAATCAGCTTCGGTACCATCGACCTGCGGGCACAGCGTCACATCGAACTCGGCCGCCAGGGCGTTGTAAACGGGGTCGGCACTCGGCGTATAACCGCTGGCCAAATCATTTTGCCAGACATACTTGCCGGCACCGTAGCCCTCCACGTACACGAAGGCCACCTTCTTGGCTGCATAGGAACTGCCGATGCACAGCAGCACAGCCAGAGCTAAAGAAAGAATCTTCTTCATAATGGTTGATGTTTGGTTAGTAATTAATGGTTATATGGTTATTGATTTGACTCGTCAAAGCCAAGACAATCGGCGCATTTTGTCCGCGCCGGTCAGTGCATTGTCCGTGCCGGTCAGTGCAGCAGCAGTTTTTCCACCTTTATGCTGCCGTCGCGGTGCAGGCTGCGCACCAGGGTCACTCCCTGCTGCAGCGGAGCCGCCATCCGCCGGCCGTTCAGGTCGTAGTATTCGCTCGAAACGATGTCGGAAGAGATGACGCGTTCGACGGCTTCGGGCTCGCCGACGTTGAGCAGGATGATGTCATAGACGGCCACCTTCGTGCCGCCGCCGGCCTGCATGGCGCGGACATAGACCTCCTTGGCCTCGTTGTAGGCACTGCGTTGAGTCGTCCAGAAACGCTTGTAGTAAGAAGCGCCGATGGTGTCGACCGGCGTCCAGTTTTCACCGTCCTCAGAAACGGCCAGAGCCAGCGTCAGCGAAGCGCCGTCGGAGTTGTTGTTGCCCAGGCACGTGGCGATGTCGAACGGGCCCTGGAACTTCCGGGTCGACTGGATGCCGGCGTTGAAGCCTTCGCCGCTGTAACGGGCGCCGAAGCAGATGAAACCGGTCGTGGCGGGAATGAGCAGATCTTCGGGCCGGTCGCAATAGTAACCGGCATCACCGGCCTTGCCTACCTGGGCGCTCGGCGCCTGGCTTTCCCAATGGATTTCCTGTCCCATGGAGAAAATCTTCCAACCGTCGTCAGAAGCATTTTCCGCATCATTCTTGGCATACCACACCATCAGATCACGCTCGTGCTTGTCATAAGTGGTGTCATTGGCGTTGATGATGGTATCGATGCGGGTATACATCGACATGGCGCTCTTGCCCATGTAATAGGCCACCTTGCTGCTGCCGCCCGTGGTGTCCCAATACCAATCGTCCTTGCCGGCATCGAAGCGGGCGAATTCATTGTCGCGCAACGTGGCGGGGTCGACGCCCTGCACTTCAATCGCGGCGGAAGCCAGGTCGGAGGTCACGGCACCGGCCTGCGCATAGGCATACATCGTTGCGGGCCGCGTCACGACGACCGGCGCGGAATAAACGGCGAACTTGGTCGCATCGGTGCTCTCGACGAAACCGTAGTAAATGGTGGCGCCGGCGCCGGCCGTCAGGGTCACGGTCGATTGGCCGTCAACCTTGTCGATGGCAAATTCCGGCTGGGCCGGCTTCTCATAAACGCGGATGACGGCTTTGGCCACCGCGCTGTTGTCGTTGCCCTGCTTGACGGCAAAGGCCTTGACTTGAGTAGAGTCGACGGTCACCTCGAAGGGGGCTTCATAAAGGGTGCTGGCCGTCGTCGGATCGCTGCCGTCGAGGGTATAATAAAGGGTGGCACCCGACGTGCCGCATTTGATGGTGACCGTGGTCAC
>R18__coassemble_1409_pt1 | contig 31821 bp, 26 predicted proteins | sample R18__metabat2_low_PE_032 | metagenome-assembled genome bin R18
CGTGGCGCCCGGCCCGTGGCCGGGGAGAAGAGGTAAAAAACGGAGAACCGACTTTGTCGGTTCTCCGTTTCGTTTTATAAGGCCTGAAAGGCCTTATATAGCGATGTGTACTTCATATACATCGTCTTCGCTCCACGTGGCCACGATGGTGAACCCGACGTTGACGACGGTGGTGGTGTCGAAGAGGGAAGCGTAGTTGTAGGCTTTCACCTTCGGATAGATGGCATCGTAGTGGTCCTTGAGGGAGGCGAGGAGTTCTTGTTGCACCCGGTCGATGTCGTCAGACTTGACGTCATATTGCTGCAGGGTGTATCCCATGATGAGGTTGGGCGTGGCGTAGTCGAGGAATTCCAGGTCGACGAGCGTCTGCATGACGTAGAAATTCTGCGAGGTGTTGGAGGCCGAATCGGGGATGTAATAGATGTCGGGCATGACCGTGACCGAATAGGTCGAAATGAGTTGGCAAGAGGTCAGGCTGAGGGCCGTCAGGACGGTCAGCAGGAGAGCGGCTTTTTTCATGGATATAAAGGTTTAAGGGTTTTGGGGTTCAAGGGTTCAGACCTCCGGGGTTTCGGCTTCGTCCGTGACGATGACGGCGTCTTCGGCCTGGCTCTTGTCGGCCCGGTTCTTGCCGAAGAATTGCTTCATCTCCGTTTTGTGGCTGTGGAAGAGCGCCGTCAGGCTGAGCAGGTTGAAAATGCCTTCCACGAGGATACAGATGCCGATGAAGACGATGAGCGTCTTCTGCGCCACGAAGGGGTTGGCGATGGCCACCGCACCGGCCAGCACGCAAAACGCCGGAATCAGATAACTGACGAAGGGAATGCGGATGCCGACGCCGCGGCGGATGTTGATGAACGAGTTGATGTTCTGGATGCCGGTCAGCATCAGCAACACCCCCATCAAGACAAAGAGAATGGCCGAGAGGCTGTTGTTCATCAGGACGATCAGCACGCCGCCGATGAGGTAGAGAAAGGGCATCACGGGCAGGTCTTGTTTGCGGCCCAGGGCCGTCACGATGGGAATCAGTCCCGTGACAAAGAGCGAAAGGCCGAGCAGATAAAACACCCAGCGGAGAATATCTTCATTGAGAATCACCAACAACAGGCCCAGCACGATGCTCGACAGACACCAGGCCAGCGGCGAAGAGAGATTTTTTTTGAGTTTCATAAGGCAGACGTTTTTTTTCTCAGTCGCGCAAAGATAAAGAAATTCCGCATATTACGCTCGGAAAAAACAAACGGCCGCCCGGAAATGCCGGACAGCCGTTCGATTCTGTTTTTGAAATTCCTTACGCAATGTAGGTACCGGCAACGGTGTCGCCGCCGTGACCGGTCCAGTTGGTGTGGAAGAATTCACCTCTGGGCTTGTCGGTGCGCTCGTAGGTGTGGGCGCCGAAGTAGTCGCGCTGGGCCTGCAGCATGTTGGCGGGCAGACGGTCGCAACGATAGCCGTCGTAATATTCGAGGGCCGAGGTGAGGGTCGGAGCGGGGATGCCGTTGACGACGGCCTGGGCCACGACGTTGCGCCAGCTCTGCTGGGCATCGGCGAGCTTCTCCTGGAAATAGGAGTCGAGCAGGAGGTTGGCCAGTTCGGGGTTCTTGTCGAAAGCGTCCTTGATCTTGCCGAGGAAGACACTGCGGATGATGCAACCGCCGCGCCACATCAGGGCGATGCCGCCGTAGTTGAGGTTCCAGCCGTATTCCTTGGCCGCGGCACGCATCAGGGTGTAACCCTGGGCGTAGGAGACCACCTTCGCGGCAAACAAAGCCTTGCGCAGGTCTTCGAGGAAGGCCTTGCGGTCACCGGTGAATTTCTGAGCCTTCGGGCCGACCAGAATCTTGCTGGCGGCGACGCGCTCTTCCTTCTGGGCGGAGAGGCAACGGGCAAACACGGCTTCGCCGATGAGCGTGAGGGGCACACCCTGGTCAAGCGAGGCGATGGCCGTCCACTTGCCGGTACCCTTCTGGCCGGCGGTGTCGAGGATGTAGTCGAGCACATACTGGCCGTCTTCGTCCTTCTTGGCGAGGATGTCGCGGGTGATTTCGATGAGGTAGCTGTCGAGGTCGCCTTTGTTCCATTCGGCAAAGGTCTCGTGCATCTCTTCGTTGGTCATGCCCAACACGTCCTTCATGATCTGATAGCATTCGCAGATGAGCTGGATGTCACCGTATTCGATGCCGTTGTGGACCATCTTGACGAAATGTCCGGCGCCGTTTTCGCCGACCCAGTCGCAGCAGGGGCTGCCGTCTTCGACCTTGGCGCAGATGCTTTGGAAAATGGGTTTGACCAGGGGCCAGGCAGCGGGGCTTCCGCCGGGCATCATGCTCGGGCCCTTGAGGGCACCTTCTTCACCGCCCGAAACACCGGTGCCGATGTAAAGCAGGCCTTTGCTCTCGACATAAGCCGTACGACGGGCCGTGTCGGGGAAATGGGTGTTGCCACCGTCGATGATGACGTCGCCCGGTTCGAGCAGCGGAATGAGTTTTTCAATGAAATCGTCGACCGCCTGACCGGCTTTGACCATCAGGAACACCTTGCGGGGGCGCTTGAGCGAAGCGATCAGATCTTCCAGGGAGTGGGCTCCGTAGAAGTTCTTGCCGGCGCCGCGGCCGTTGATGAATTTGTCGACTTTTTCAACCGTGCGGTTGTAGACGCTGACGTGGAAGCCTTTGCTTTCCATATTCAGCACGAGGTTCTCGCCCATGACGGCCAGACCTACCAGACCAATGTCAGAAAGTTCTTTCATTTGATTGATGTTTGTTGTGAGTGTGTGATTGTTCAGATTATTTTACGGTAAAACCTATGGCCCGCAGCCTTTCGGCCATCTCCTCCGTGCCGTGTTCCAACGTCAGGGAGAAAGCGGTGAATTCCCGGCGCACGGGATAATCGCCGCGGAGCTTTTCGAAATCGCCGAGGCGGCAGCGAAGGGCGTCGCTGTCGTCGAGGACATCGTAGGTGTAAAGGATGGCCCGGCTCAGCACCTCCTGCATCGACAAGCCTTCGGCATCGATGACGAACGACAGCGGCCGGTCGGGGGCGGGAACACCCGTGGCCTTCCACTGCTTGAGCGGCAGGTCGAGCTGTCGGGCCACTGTCTGCACGCTCATCGTCGTGCCGTTGGCCTTTCCGTCGGCCGAATAGCCGGCGATGTGAGGCGTGGTGATGTCGAGCAGCGAGACGAGCTGGGGATCGAGCTGAGGTTCGCCTTCCCATACATCGAGCACGGCACCCTTGATGCTTTTGTTCAGAAGAATACGCTTAAGTTCCTTGTTGTCAACAACTTCTCCTCTCGACGAGTTGATCAGGATCTGATCTTTGCGCAGGCCGTCGAGCCTGGGGCCGTCGAAGAGGTGGAACGTGGCGTCTTCGCCTTCATGGGTGAGGGGCACGTGAACGGTGATGATGTCGCTTTCAGCCGTCAGCTGTTCGAGTGAAACGAAGTTTCCGTTGCCTTCCCGGCGGGCCCGGGGCGGGTCGTTGAGCAGGACTTTGAAGCCCATCAGACGGGCTACGTCGGCCACTTTGCTGCCTACGTTGCCCACGCCGACGACGCCAAGGGTCATCTCGTCGAAACGGAACCCGTGCTTTTTCGCCAGGGTGACCAGCACCGACGCGATGTATTGCTTGACCGACCAGCTGTTGCATCCGGGGGAGTTTTCCCAATGGATGCCGTTGGCCTCACACCAACGCGTGTCGATGTGGTCGAAACCGATGGTGGCCGTGGCGATGACCTTCACCGAAGAGCCTTTGAGCAGGGCTTCGTTGCAGATGGTCCGGGTACGGGTGATGATGGCATCGGCGTCCCTGACCACTTCGGGGGTGGTCTCAGCGCCGGGCAGATAAACCACTTCGGCGTAGGGTTCAAGCGCCCCTTTCAGGAACGGAATCTTGTTGTCGCAAACGATTTTCATTTCAATCCTTGAAGCGTTCGGGGTAAGCCCACAGGCCGAGGGCCGGGTTGGAGATGTAATAAATCTCTTCGCCGTTGACGGTGTTCCAGCCGTCCTTGAGGCTGTCGAGCGGATATTTCTTCAGGATTTCGTCGAGGTTGCCGTAGTTGAAACCCACGCTCTCGATTTCCTGCTTCGACATATCCGGGCCCGGACAGTAGGTGATGGTGAAACGTCCTTCGCTCGAACCGTGGATGAGGTGAGCCGAAGCGCCGAGGTTGTCTTGAAGATCCTGATTTTCTTCTGTGCACTTGAGGGTGTGGGGCGTGCCTTTGTAACCGTATTTGCGGATCAGACCGTCGATGGTCTTGTCTTCGCCGAATTCCTTCAGGGCGGGGGCCAAGACGATGAGTTCCGCGCCGTCGGCCAGGGCCATGCGCGTGCGGTAGACGCTCTTGTTGCCCAGCCAGGTGCTCTTGAATTCTTCGGGATCCAGGTAAACGAGGCATTTCTTGATCTCGTGATCGACCATGATGAAATTGGTCTCGAGCGAAAGGTCGGCCGCTTTCTGGAAGCATTCGAAGTCATCACCGATGAACAGACCCTTCAGTTCCATCTTGCCGGTCTCGTAATTCTTGGCCAGAACGGTCTGGATGAAGACGATGGGCAGGTGGGCAATGAAGTTCTTCTTGGCGTATTCCATCACGTCGCGCACCGGGCTCTTGGCACGGCCCATGATGCGTTCCATGCCGTAAGTGGCGCCGATGTAGTGGCTCTTGTTGATGCCTTCGCTGCCGCCTACGCCGACGAAGAGGTTCTTCGTGTAGTTGGCCATGCCGATGACCTCGTGGGGGACCACCTGTCCGATGGACAGAATCAGGTCGAACGACGGGTCGAGCAGGAGCTTGTTGACCTGGGCGGGCCAGCTGTAATTCAACCGGCCTTCGGAAATCTGATGGACGTATTCGGCCGGAACTTCACCCACGGTGACCACGTCGTTGCGCCAGTCGTGCACACGGAACAGACTTTTCGGCGTGTGGCCGAACATGGTGGCGATCTGTTCGTCGGTCATCGGAGAGTGGGTGCCCAAAGCCGGCATGATGTCGGTCAGGGCTTCGCCGAAATAGTCATAACACATCTCGGTGATGGGGCCGGCATAGGAATTGAAGCGGGTGAAGTCAGGCGGAAGGGCCAGAACCCTGTTCTTTTTGCCCATCTTGTCGAACACCTCCTTCAATATGGCGCGGACCTCGGCGGGGGTGATGTTGTCGGTTTTCGAACCGCGGCTGTAATAAAGCATGGCTTGTCGTTTTGGGGATTATAAAATCCTGCCCGGCGGTCAGGTCGGGCAGGAAAATCAATTAGACACCGCTGAAGGCGCTGAAACCGCCGTCGATGGGGATGACGATGCCCGTCACGAACGACGAGATGTCCGACAGCAGATAAAGCGTGGCGCCGACCAGGTCTTCGGGTTCGCCGAACTTGCCCATCGGGGTGCCGTGGAGGATGTTGGCGGTGCGGGGGGTCGGGGTGCCGTCCTGGTTCATCAACAGGAAGCGGTTCTGGTTGGTCAGGAAGAAGCCCGGAGCGATGGCGTTGCAGCGGATGCCGATCTTGGCGAAATGGACGGCCAGCCACTGGGTCAGGTTGTTGATGGAAGCCTTGGCGGCGGAATAAGCCGGAATCTTCGTCAGCGGACGGTAGGAGTTCATCGAAGAGATGTTCATGATGGCACCCTTGCCGGACTCGAGCATGTCACCCGTGAAGACCATGGTGGGGAGCAACGTGCCTTTGAAGTTGAGGTTGTAGACTTTCTCGAAACCGTCCATCGAAAGGCCGTAGAAGGTCTTGTCGAGGTCGTTCTTGTCGTCTTCGGTCATCTGCTCCACGACGGTCGTGGCCTTGGGCGAGTTGCCGCCGGCACCGTTGATGAGGAGTTCGATCTTGCCCAGTTCGGCGTTGATTTTCGCTTTGGCGGCTTCGAGTGATTCCTTCTCGAGCACGTTGGCCATGACGCCGATGGTCTTGATGCCGTATTCTTTTTCGATTTCGGCTGCGAGTTTTGTGGCAGCTTCTTCATTGATGTCGACAATGGCGGTTTTGACGCCGGCAGCGGCCAGACCGCGGGCCAACGTGGCACCGATGACACCGGCACCGCCGGTCATCACACAAACTTTACCTTTGAGGTCGTCGAAATTTGCAATCATTTCTTTGGATTATTTAGGGGTTGATAAATACAGTTGCCTTGATTATTTGCCGAACATTCTCAGCACGTGGCGGTTGTAAATGTTCTCGATGACTTGCTGAGCCACGACGTCTTTGTTGCGCTCGAGCGTGTCGGTGTATTCCTTGCCCAATTCGGCGGCCACTTTGTAGCTGACGTGGATGAGCTGGCGGAAAGCCGGGTTGTAGAGCTCGTCGGCCTGGTTGTGGCGCATGGTGCGGGCGAAGGTCTGGGCGTCCCAGCCGGCTACGACGGCGGGGGTGGGCAGTTTTTCCTTGGAAACGTCGATGACGGTGGCGTAGGGGACGGTCAGTTCTTCCATGCGCTCATAAGCCTGGGCATAGATGTACTTGGCCATTTCGAGGGCCTTGGGATCGGCCAGGGCCAGTCCGATGATTTCTTCGAGCCAGGTCGTGCCGGCGGTTTTGACGTGGATGCCCTTGTCGTATTTGCGGATGAGGCGGCCCATGATGGGGTAGATGGAGAACTTGTCGCTGCCGGAGTGGATGCTGAGCTTCAGGTTGTCGGGCAGACCGAACTCCTTGACGGCGAAGTCGATGACGAGGATGTCTTCTTCGAATTCCTTTTCGAAGCGCTTGATGTCGCCCTGATAGTCGACGCCTTTGTTGAAGCGGCCGGTGAATTTCGGGGCGATGGTCTGGCAGGGCACCTGCTCGTGAGCCAGGGCGCTGAGAATCAAGAACATTTCAATCGGGGTCTGGGCTTCGTCGACTTCGTCCATCGAAACTTCGGGCACGAAATTGTCAGCGCCTTTCACCTCGGCGATGTGGCGGTAGATGCGGCCGGCTTCCTGGACGGCGAACAGGAACTTTTCAGCGTTGCTGCGCAGGACGGCTTCGGTGATTTCAAAGGGTTCGGCCAGGCCGGGAATGGCCAGCTGGCCGATGTATTTGGCGTTGGCCTTGACGAAGGCTTCGATGTCGGCCTGGGGCGCTTTCTTGCCGATGTAGTCGGCCACGTCGATGGTGAAGAAGTCGGAGCAGGCGATGAAGCGGTCCACGTTCTTCATGTTGATGTGGTCGGCGTCGACGAAATACTGGCCGGTGTAACCCAGCGCCTTGACGGCGGCGTCGGCTTCCTGGCGGGTGCCGATGGGTTCGGTGTGGCAGATGTCGTGTTCGCGGTTCGATTTGTTCCAGACGGGGGTGAAATCGATGCCCAGTTCTTTGCGGGCGGTCATCAGCGCGCTCAGCTGGGCTTCTCCCTGATGGGCGAAGCGGTCACCGGTGCCGAAAGAATACTTGTTGATTCTCATAGTGAAAGTATTTGTGTTAATGAAAGAATATGCAATTTCAGGCCAGGCCTGCTTATTCAGCCACAAATATAACAAACATCCTTCACAAAACCTACCCCCTTCCATGGAAAAAAACAAATCAGAAGGCGGAGCCGGCCTTTCGGCCGGCGACAGAGGGAGTTTGAGGGATGACTTCCCTCAATCAGACAAGGCGGAGCCGGCCTTTCGGCCGGCGACAGAGGGAGCTTGAGGGATGACTTCCCTCAATCAGACAAGGTCAGGATGGTCGGACATCAGTCCGGCCATCCGATTGGGAGATGGAAATGCTGCTAAGGCAGCATTTCCATCTCCTCCAGCCATCCTTTTGCGATCGCCGGCCAGAATTCGGTGGTGCCCGGTTGGGGTTCCAGCGAGATGGCGTGTCCGCCGGAGGGGAAAACATGGAGCGAGGCGGGGCGGTGATGCGCCCGCATGGCGCTGTAAAAGAGCACGCTGTTGACCGACGGCACGGCCGGGTCGTTGTCGGCGTGGATGAGCAGGGCCGGGGGCGTGGTTTCGTCGACGGTCAAGTGGGTCGACCAGGCATGGACCAGCTCATCGGAAGGATGGTCGCCCAACAGGTTGCGGCGCGTGCCTTGGTGGGTCAGGTCGAGGTCGAGCGTGACGACGGGCGAGACCATGATCAGGAAATCGGGGCGGTAGCCGAACGCATCTTCGGCGAAGGCTTCTTCCTCTGACCGGCCGAAGGCCGCCGCCCGTGAAGAAACGTCTTCTCGGTGGGTGCCGACCGTGCCGGTGAGGTGACCGCCGGCCGAACAGCCCATGGCGCCCACTTTGCCGGGATCGATGCCCCATTCGTCAGCCCGGGCACGGATGATGCGCAGGGCGCGCTGCGCATCTTGCAGCGGGCCGATTTCGCGGCGGACCAGGTCGGGGCTGTGGGGCAGCCGGTGGTAGAGCACGAAGGCGTGAACGCCGAGCGAATTGAACCACTTGGCCAGCAGGTCGCCGGCCAATTCGTAGGCGAGGCGGGCATAGCCGCCGCCGGGAATGATGAGCACGGCGGGCGCCCCTTTCTGCAAGGAGTCGAGCGCGGGGGTCACGGGCACGAAATGGTCCATCCAGGGCTTGGACACCATGAATACCCGCGGGCCAAAGACGGAGTCACGGACGGCCAGTCCTTTGCTGTTCGGCAATGAGCCTTCGGGCCAGAGGGGAAGGGTGTCGATGCGGGCCGTGAAGCCTTCATAGCGGTTGCGGGCGTCCGCGCCGGCGGCGGAAGGTTGCGGCTGGCAAGCGGTCAGACAGAGGGCCAGAACGGCCAGCAGGGCGACGGGTCCGCGCCCGGAAAAATGACGGTGATGCATGGGGAAAACAAGTTTAAACAAGGCTTTCATCAAGGTTTCAGAACACGATTTCGTAGCGCTTCCCTTTCTTGGTCGGAAAATCGATGACGCAGGCTTCGGCGGGCCGGGCCGACGGGGTGACGAGGGTATAGGAACCGTCGGCCTGCATCGTTTCGTACGCGCTGACGGCGGCGTTGCGCATCAGAGGATTGGGGTTGGGCCCTTGGGCCGGGACCGCCCGGGCGCCGCGGACCGTGCACTTGAGGGGCGTGCACAGCCGGCAGTTGCCGCCGTTTTCGCTGTAGACGGAGGCTTTGGTCAGCCGGCCGTCTTTCCACGTCATGTCAATCAGGAAACCGCCCCGGGCGCGGATGCCGGAAATATGCCCGTCCGTCCAGGCGGAGGGCAGGGCCGGCAGCAGCGTGATGACGCCATCGTGACTTTGCATCAGCATTTCGATGATGCCCGCCGTGTAGCCGAAATTGCCGTCGATCTGGAACGGCGGATGGGCGTCGAGCATGTTGGGATAGATGCCGCCGCCCCCTTTGCCGTGGCCGAAGCCGACCGGATTGAAGAGGCTTTTCACGATGACGTCGGCGTGGTCGCCTTCACGCAGACGGGCCCAGAGGTTGATTTTCCAGCCCATCGACCAGCCGGTGGCCTCGTCGCCGCGGAGTTCCAGGGTCCGGGCGCAGGCGTCCATCAGTTCCGGGGTGATTTCAGGGGTGATCTGCGAGCCGGGATAGAGGCCGTAGAGATGGGATACGTGGCGGTGATGGGGCTCGTTTTCGGCGAAATCCTGTTGCCATTCCTGCAGCTGACCGCGTGCGCCGATGCGGTAAGGAAGGAGCAGAGGCAACTGGCTGTGCAAGGTGCCCAGCAAGGCGGAGTCGGGGGCTATGGCGTCGCTGCCGGCGCTCTGAGCCAGGGTCTCGGCGGCCGACAACACGTTCGAGAAGAGTTCGCGGATGAGGCTCATGTCCATCGTGCTGCCCATGCTGATGGTCGATTTGGCGGGCTTGTAGGGCTTTCCGTTCACGCCGGGCTTGGGCGTGCCGTCGGGCAGGAAGGGCGAATCACCCGGGATGATGAAGCTGTTTTCCGGCGAATTGCTCACGGGCGTGACCAGGTAATGGCCCTCGCTGACGGGGGCTCCGCTTTGGCAGTCGACCAGCCACTGCGAGAAGAAACGCGCCGCCTCGCGCATGACGGGGTAGCCTTTGTCGGCCAGGAACGTCACGTCGCCGCTGTAGAGATAATGCTCCCAAAGGTGGTCGCTCAGCCAGGCCGATGCCATGGGCCAGTAAGAAGAGGCCGGCGTGCCGTCGTTGGGGTGGGTTTCGCGCCAGATGGAGGTGTTGTGGTGGGCTACCCAGCCGTCGCGGCCGTACATGGTCCGGGCCGTCTTCGCGCCCGACTCGGCCAGCTCACCGATCATGTCGAAGAAGGGTTCGGCACACTCCGACAGGTTGGCCGTCTCGGCGGGCCAATAGTTCATTTCGGCATTGATGTTGAGGGTGTAACCGCAGTTCCACGAGGGCACGGTCCGCTCGTTCCAGATGCCTTGGAGGTTCATGGCCTGGCCGCCGGGGCGGGAGCAGGAAATCATCAGATAGCGGCCGAACTGGAACATCAGCGCCACCAGCCCGGGGTCGTATGCCTGGGCAAAGGCGCAGATGCGCTCCGGAATGGACATCGCCTTCTGCTCATCGGTCGAGGGCATGCTCATCGTCACGCGGTCGAAAAGGGCTTTGTAATCTTTCCGATGGTCGGCCAAAAGCGTGTGGTAAGGAGTGGCCAGCGCGTCGGCCAGGGTCTTTTCGACGAGGGCATCCGCGTCTTTTCCTTCGCGCGAGGGGCTTTTCTGCCAGCCGTTGAACGAAGAGGCCGAGGCCAGGATGAAGGTGACGCAGTCGGTCGCGCTGACGTGGAGGGCCTGTCCGACCGGGTTGTTCGAGCCGCGCGGACTGCGGTGGTGCTCTTCGGCGGGCAAAATCTCCACGCGGCCGTCGGTGACGGCCTGCAGGCGGGTCCGGAAGAAGGTGCCCATGCCGTCGATTTGGTCGGCATAGAGGACGTCTTCCTTATATTTCCGGCTGCCGTCGGCATAGTAGAGCTCAGGGTGGCGTCCTTCGGCTTTCCAACCCCGGAGCATCCCGTCGCTGCGCCGCTGGGCGTGTCCCGGGGCCTGTCCGTCCATCTTGAGCAGCGGTCCGTCCTCGCCGGTGGAGAAGACGGTGGTCGGGCGGTGGGGCGTGCTGAGCCGGACGTTCAGGTCGATGACCGGTCGGTCGGCCGTGATGCGCATCACGATGACGTCGGAGGGGTGGGCGGCGAAGATTTCGCGCTTGTAGCCGACGCCGTCTTTTTTATAGGTGACGGTCAGGACAGCGTCGCGCAGGTCGAGGCTGCGTTGATAGTCGGTGACCGTCCCGTCCGTCAGGTCGGAGAGGAGGATGTCGCCCAGGGGTTGGTAACATTCGTGCAGCCGGCCGAGCCAATGATATTGAATCAGGTTATAAGCGTCGACGTATTGCCCGTTGAGGAGCTGGTTGACGACCTTGTCATAAGAAGGGGTGATGTCGTGCCCTTTCCAGACGGTGGCGGGTTCTCCGCTGTATAAAGTGTTGTCGTTCAAACGGATGAGCTCGTCGTCAGGATCGCCGAAGACCATGGCGCCAAGGTGACCGTTGCCCAGGGGGGTGGCTTCGTTCCAATTGGCGGCCGGCGCGTCGTAACGCAGGGTCAGGTCGTCGGCGGCCGAGAGGGAGAAGGCGGTCAGCAGAGCGGTGCAAACAAGCGGTAAGAATAAGGTGCGATTCATCGTGAAGGAGTTTTGATTCTTGCAAATCTACGGCTTTTCTTTGGGAATCCGCCGCCGAGGGGATATATTTGCGAGGAAAATCCGACTCATTTCAAAACTTTTCACCATATGAAGAAATTATTTGCATTTGCCATGGTCTGCGCCGCGTTGCTGACGGCGACGGGCGCTCAGGCCGCTGCCTGTACGAAAAACTGTACGAAAAACTGTGCCCCGGGACTGCTGGAAGGCTATTCCGCCGGGCTCGACACGCTGACCTATGACATCGTCGTCGCGCAGGACGGCAGCGGACATTTCACCACCATCCAGGCCGCCATCGAATCGATCCGCGCCTTCAAACCCGGCCCCCGCACCCGGGTCTTCATCAAAAACGGCACCTATTATGAAAAGGTGATTGTCCATTCGTGGGTGAGCAACGTGACGTTCATCGGCGAAAGCGTCGACCAGACCGTCATCACCTACGATCATCACGCCAACATCGACCATATGGGCACGTTCCGCACCCATACGCTTCTGGTCCAGGGCAACGACATCTGCTTTGAAAACCTGACGGTCGAAAACAACGCCCCGCAGCTGGGACAGGCCGTGGCCCTTCACGTGGAAGGCGACCGGGTGGCCTTTTTCAATTGCCGTTTCCTGGGCAATCAAGACACCATCTACACCGGTCGTGAGCAGACGCGCAACTTCTTCTTCCACTGCTATATAGAGGGGACTACCGATTTTATTTTCGGCCCGTCGACGGCTTGGTTCGAGGCCTGTCTGATCCACTGCAAGCGTGATTCTTACATCACGGCCGCGTCGACGCCGGTCTACGTGCGTTACGGCTATGTGCTCAACGCCTGCCGCGTGACGGTGGCCGAAGGGGTGACCAAGATGTATCTGGGCCGTCCCTGGCGCCAGTGGGGGCAGACCTTGTTCATGAAGTGTGAACTGCCGCAGGAAATCCGTCCCGAAGGCTGGCACAACTGGAACAAAAAGGAAAACGAGGAGACCGCCCGCTATTCGGAATACCAGAATTTCGGTCCCGGTGCCGCCACCGAAGGCCGCGTGGCCTGGAGCCGTCAGCTCAACGACGACGAAGCCCGCGACTTCACCATCACCAAAGTGATGGGCGACTGGAATCCCTTCGACCGCAGGTGACCCATACCCCGCACGGGGGGACATCAAACGAAACAGCGGAATACCCGCCAGAACCCTCTGCCGCCCCTTTTGGTGTAAGCGTAATGCAGCGCCAGAAGGGGCCGGTATTTTTGGTGTGAGGGGGGAAGGGTCTGCAGCGAATGGGTGTGACATGTTTCCGCCAGGACGCGGTCGCCGTCGCGATACAGGGCGGCGGCCAGCGACCCCATTCGGAAGGCCATGGCCGTGATGAGACGGGCTTGCTCGTCGTCGGACAGCTGCTCTTCGGCCTCTTCGATGTCTTCGCCGAGCGCATGAATCGTGTCGAAGAGGGCTTCGCGGCTCTCTATCCACGAAGGGGCGGAAATGGCATCGGCCGAATCGTGCACCTTATATAATGGTTTGTCCACCCAGACCGTCGAAGAAGCCTGCAACAGCAGACGGAAGCCGTATTCCAGGTCTTGCCAGCGCCGCAAAGCGGTGTTCCAGGGGCCGACGGCCCGGGCGAAGTCACGTTTCAGACAGACGTTATGGGTCACGACGGCGGTCTCGACGAGGTGCCGGGCCGGGGAGGCGGTGAGTTGTTTGGGGTAAATCTTGCCGTCGTCGTGGCGCGAGCGGCAGGCGACGATGTCGGGCGCTTCGCCCGTTTCGGCCGTGAAGGCATCGGCGGCGGCACAGAGTGAAGAAAGCATTTCGGGCAGCATCTCATCGTCCGAATCGAAAAAGAGGACGCGGTCACCCGTGGCGGCTTCCAGGCCGGTGTTGCGGGCTTGGCAGGCACCGCGACAGTGCGCTTCGAGCAACTTGACGCGGAAGTCGGGGGCGTCGTATTCAGCGGCCAGCGAACGGCAGACGTCCGGGCCGCCGTCGTCGGAAGCGTTGTCGACCAGAATGAGTTCGACGGGGCGGTGGCTCTGACGGTATACGGAATCGATGCAACGGCCGAGGCATGCGGCGCGGTTGTAATAAGGGATGATGACGGAAATGCTTGTCATGGAGAAAAGATGAGTGTCATATGGGGCGAAGATACGTTCTTTTTGCGGAATATTCCGTACTTTCGCGCGGACAAAATCCCAAAAGCCCATGCACATCGAAGCCTATGCCCCTTTGAAAGAACGCCACAGTTTCCACTGTGAAGCCGCCGCCCGTTTCTGGGCCGAATATGACACGCCCGAAGAGTTGGCGGCCATCCTGCGCGACGCGGCCGATTTCGGCCTGCCCATCACGTCGGTCGGCGGGGGGTGCAACCTCTTGTTCACGGAAGCCTGGCCGGGCATTCTGCTCCATTCCAAGATAAAGGAAATCAGCATCGTGAGCCAAGACGGCGACGGCGTCTCGGTCAAGGTGGGCTCAGGCGTGGTCTGGGACGATTTCGTGGCCTGGAGCATAGCCCAAGGGCTCTGCGGCGTCGAAAATCTCTCCGGCATTCCCGGACTGACCGGGGCAGTGCCCGTGCAGAACATCGGCGCTTACGGCATGGAGGCCAAAGAGACCATCGAAAAGGTGGAAGTGATGGACCGCGACACCCTCGAAGTGAGGGAAATCCCTGCCGCCGACTGTCGCCTGGGTTACCGCGACAGCCGCTTCAAACACGAGTGGAAAGACAAATACGTGGTGTTGTACGTCAGCTTCCGTCTCTGCCGGCTGACCCCCGGCTACCGTTTCCGCCTGTCGTACGGACGGCTGGAAAAGGCCGTGTCGGCCGCCGGAGGCCCTTCGCTCGAAACGGTCAGGCAATCTGTCCTGGCCATCCGGTCGGAAAAACTGCCCGATCCCTCGCGCCTGGGCAATGCCGGAAGTTTCTTCATGAACCCGGTCCTGGACAGGGCGGCGTTCGAAGCCTTGCAGGCCAAATTCCCCGACATTCCTTCCTGGACGGAGGCCGACGGGCGGGTGAAGGTCTCCGCCGCCTGGCTCATCGAACGCAGCGGCTGGAAAGGCAAAGCGCTGGGGCAGGCGGGGTGTTACGAAAAACAACCGTTGGTGCTGGTCAATCTGGGCGGCGCTTCGGGGGCCGACATCGTGGCGCTTTACGAGCGGATAGCCGCCGACGTGAAGGCCTTGTCGGGCTTGGAACTCCGGCCGGAAACCGTCATCCTGCCCTGACGCCGACGCCTGCGTTCCGTGTTTTTTTTCTTGAATGCCAAATATTTGAAAAGAGCATGACCGTATCAGTTTGCATGGCTACGTACAACGGCCATAAGTATATTGCAAAACAGATTGATTCCATCCTTCCCCAGTTGGAATCGACAGACGAATTGCTGGTCTCGGACGATGGGTCGACAGATGATACGGTCGATCTGGTCAAATCGTATCACGACAGTCGGGTGCATTTGATTTCCGGCCCGCGGCAAGGCTGTGTCATGAATTTTGAACATGCCATCAAAGCGGCCGGAGGTGATATCATATTTTTATCAGATCAAGATGATATATGGCGTCACGATAAAATCGACTCTGTCCGGCGCATATTCGCAGAACATCCTGAGGTGAAATTGGTCTGTCATAATTATTCCATCATAGATGCCGAAGACAAGGTCGTGGCCAAGGCCGTCAAGAAAAACATCAAGTTCGGATACATTTATAACCTGGTCAAGCAGAATATGTTTACAGGGAATTGCATGGCCTTCCGTCGCGATTGCCTGCCTTTCATACTTCCTGTTCCGGACAACAAATACATATATCATGATAATTGGATAGGATTGAGAATCCTGGCCAAGCACAAATCCGCCGTCCGCTTTGTCGATGAAGATTTCTCTCTGTACAGAAGGCATGGCGAAAACGTTTCGGCATTCAAAAGCACCTTGCCCGTTATCGGGAGAATTTACAGGAGAGTCCTTCTGGTCTGGTATTCTTTCTTGTCCGATATCAAACCGTTGATATGAAAAATATGTTTTGTTTGTTTTTGGAGTGCAATTTGGAAACAATAAATTAATTGCAAATTTTTTGTGTCGATTTGTGGGAAAAACCGTGCCGGATGCGCGGTTTTTTTCTTATCTTTGTTCGCAAAAGACAATATTACCGACTCAATTCAAACGCCATGACTTTTACCGTCTCCAGCTCGCTCCTGTTTTCTCACCTTCAGGTGCTTTCAAAGGTGATCAATTCCAAGAACCCGCTCCCCATTCTCGACGATTTCCTCTTCATCATCGAAGGCGGTCGTCTGACCGTCATCGCTTCCGATCAGGAAACGACCGTACGCTGCAGCCTTGACCTGGTCGAGGCCGACGGCGACCTCACCCTGGCCCTGCCTGCCCGCAACCTGCTGGACTGCTTCAAGGAAATCTCCGGCCAGCCCGTCCGTTTCGACGTCAATGAAGATACCCTGGAAGTGATTCTCTATTACCAGAACGGCCAATTCGCCTTCATGGCCGACAACGGCGACGAATTCCCCCGGATGAACGACACAGGCGCTCCGGGTCACCTGGCCCTGCCGGCTTCCGCCTTGCTGAAAGGCATCACCTCCACGCTCTTCGCCTCGGCCGACGACGAACTCCGTCCCGTCATGAACGGCGTCGTGATGGACATCACGGCCGACGACGTCACCTTCGTGGCGTCCGACGCCCACAAACTCGCCCGCTTGAAATACAGCTCTTTCAAGGACGAAAACATGGAAGAAGGCGCCCATCATCTGCTGATTCTCCGCAAGAAACCGCTCAACGTCCTCAAAACGCTCCTGCCGAAAGACGACGGCAGCGTCGATATGTTCTTCGACGAAAAACGCATCGTTTTCCAATATGCGGAATACACGATGGCGTCGCTCCTCATCGAGGGCGTCTTCCCCAACTTCAACGCCGTCATTCCGAAGAATCATCCGTACACCATCTGGATTGACCGCCTGTCGTTGCTGTCGGCCCTGAAGCGTGTGTCGGTCTGCTCGGATGAATCCAACAATCTGGTCAAGTTCGAAATCGACGCGAACGCGCTGAAAATCACGGCCCAGAATCCCGATTTCTCCACCTCGGCCGAAGAAACGGTGGTCTGCCAGTATGATGCCGATCCGATCGCCATCGGCTTCAAGGCTTCTTTCCTGGTGGACATTCTTTCCAATCTCTCCACTTCCGACGTCATTCTCAAGCTGGCCGACGCGGCCCGTCCCGGTCTGGTGCTTCCGGCTGAGAACGAAGAGGGTGAAGAGATCCTCATGCTGCTGATGCCCATGATGATCAAGGCTTGACAACCGTTCCATCCGACTGCGAAAATGAAACTGAATCTCAAGAATCCGATCGTCTTTTTCGATCTGGAGACCACCGGTACGAACACCGTCACCGACCGCATCGTCGAGTTGTCGTTCCTGAAAATATGGCCCAACGGCAAGGAAGAGACGAAGACCTGGCGCTTGAATCCGGGCATCCATATCCCGGAAGCGGCATCGGCCGTCCACCACATCACCGACGAGATGGTGGCCGATTGCCCCACGTTCAAGGAAATCGGTCACGAAGTGGCCAACGACATCAAGGGTTGCGACCTGGCCGGATTCAATTCCAACCGCTTCGACATTCCCTTGCTGGCCGAAGAATTTCTCCGTTACGACATCGACGTGGACATGTCGGGCCGTCGTCTGGTCGACGTGCAGGTCATCTACCACAAACTCGAGCAACGCACGCTGAGCGCCGCATACAAATTCTATTGCGGTGAGGATCTGGAAGGCGCCCACGGCGCCACAGCCGACACGATGGCCACTTACAAAGTGCTCCAGGCCCAGCTTGACCGCTACCCGGAGGTGCTGAAAAACGACATCGACTTCCTGGCGGAATTTTCCGCGCAAAACCGCAACGTCGATTTCGCCGGCAAAATCGTCTACAACAGCCAGGGCGTTGAGGTCTTCAATTTCGGCAAATACAAAGACCAGCCGGTCGAAGAGGTGCTCCGCCGCGACACCGGTTACTACGGCTGGATGATGAACGGTGAATTTTCGCTCAACACCAAGCGGGTGCTGACCCAGATCCGCTTGCGGAGCGCCAACACCTTATTCTGAACCCATGTTGGAAGGAAAGAAAATCGTCCTGGGCATCACCGGGAGCATAGCGGCCTACAAGGCGGCTTATCTGGTCCGTGCCCTGAAGAAAAAAGGGGCAGACGTGCAGGTGGTGATGACGCCGGCCGCCCGTGAATTCATCACCCCGGTCACTTTGTCGCCCTTGTCGGGCCATCCCGTGGTCAGCGAATTTTTCGCGGCCAACGACGGCACCTGGCACAGCCACGTCGACCTCGGCCTCTGGGCCGACGCCATGCTCGTGGCCCCCGCCACGGCCTCGTCGATCGGAAAAATGGCCAACGGCATCGCCGACAACATGCTCATCACGACTTATCTTTCGATGAAGGCGCCGGTTTTCGTGGCCCCCGCCATGGATCTCGACATGTACCGCCACCCTTCCACGCAGCATAACCTCTCGCTGCTCCGCCAATACGGCAACCGCATCATCGAGCCCGCCGACGGCTTTCTGGCCAGCGGTCTGGAAGGGAAGGGGCGGATGGAAGAGCCTGAGAACATCGTAGCCTGTCTGGAAAAGTTCTTCGCTGACCGGCAAAGTCTGGCCGGCAAAAAAATCCTCATCACGGCGGGTCCGACCTATGAAAAAATCGACCCGGTCCGCTTCATCGGCAACTATTCTTCCGGCAAGATGGCCTTCGCGCTGGCCGCCGAAGCCGCTGCGCGCGGTGCCTCGGTGAGCCTGGTGAGCGGGCCGGTCGTGCTGTCGACGCCCGCCGGTGACGTCACGCGGACCGACGTCGAATCGGCCGCCCAAATGCATGAGGCCTGCCTGGAGCAATTCCCGGCTTGTGATGCGGCCATTCTTTGTGCCGCCGTGGCCGATTTCACGCCTGATTCAACGGCCGATTCGAAAATCAAGCGGACAGGCGACGGGCTTACCCTTAAACTGAAGCCCACGCCCGACATCGCCACCGCGCTCGGACAAACCAAGCGCCCCGGACAGATTCTGGCCGGTTTCGCCCTGGAGACCGACAACGTCCTGGAAAACGCTCAGTCGAAACTCCGTCGCAAAAACCTCGATTTCATCGTGCTGAATTCGCTCCGTGACGAAGGGGCGGGGTTCCGCGTCGACACCAACAAGGTCACCGTCATCGACCGTGACACGGTCACGCCGTATCCCCTCAAATCAAAAAGCGAGGTGGCGGCCGACATCATCGATGTGCTGGAGGTCCGGCTCAAAAACTGCTGAAAAACGATGAAAAGGTGGTTAGCGTTGGCATTGACGGTCTTGACGGCCGTGTCGTGGGGGTCTGCTCAGGAGCTGAACTGCCGCGTGCAGGTCAACACCGACCAGATCAGCGGCACCGACAAGGCGGTTTATGAAAGCTTTCAGAGGGCTGTGACGGAGTTCATGAACAACCGTCAGTGGAGCGAGGCGCCCATCGGCAAGAACGAGCGCATCGACTGCACGCTGGCTTTCATCTTCGCTTCACGCAGCGACGACGTCCACCAGGCGGAGATGCAGGTGATGTCGCGCCGGCCCGTCTACGGCACCAACTATACGACGGCCCTGCTCAACGTGCGGACGAGCATTGAATTCACCTTTCAAGACAATCAGCAACTCGAATTCAACGCCAACAACCTCGACAACAACCTGACGGCCGTCCTGGCTTTCTGGGCCTATGTCATCCTGGGGATGGACTTCGATTCGTTCGCCCCGCTGGGCGGAACGGCCTTCCTTCTGGCCGCTCAGGAGCTGGTGTCAACGGCGCAGGGCGTGTTGGGCGATCTGTGGAAAGCCCACGGCGATTCCAAGAATTTCTGGGCCTGGGCCGATGCCCTGAACGACGAGAATCAGAAAGCGTTGCGGATGCTCAATTACCATTATCACCGCCTGGGGCTGGACGTCATGTCGACTGACGTGGAAAAAGGACGGAGTGCCATCACGGCTTCGTTCGACGCCTTGCCGGCAGTGAAAGACCGTTATCCCCAGTCGCCGCTGCTCTCCAATCTGGCCGATTCGAAGATGGATGAGTGGATATCGCTGTATTCCAAAGCCGGCGCCACGGAAAAAAAGAAAGTAAGCGAACTGCTCAGCGACATTTGGCCTGGACAGGCCAACCGCTTGCAGCAGATCATGGAAAACCCTTGAGAAAATCCACATGCTTGAATCGCTCCACATAGAAAACTACGTGCTCATCGCTCAGCTGGACCTGAGTTTTGAAGAGGGCTTTTCGGTCATTACGGGTGAAACCGGTGCCGGAAAGTCGGTCTTGATGGGGGCCATCGCTTTGCTCATGGGGCAAAGGGCCGATCTGAAGGTCATCAAAGAAGGGTGCAAGCGTTGCTGTCTGGAAGGGGTTTTCTCTGCCGACGAGCAGTTGAAGCCTTTTTTCGAAGCGCAAGACCTGGTATACGACGAGACGGGCTGCACGCTGCGCCGCGAGCTCTACGACAACGGCAAAAGCCGCGCCTTCGTCAACGATTCGCCCGTTCCGCTCACTTGTCTGAAGGAACTGGGCACGAAGTTGATGGACATCCATTCGCAACACGAGAACCTCCTGCTCGGGAGCGATGCCTTCCAGCGGGAAGTGATTGACCGTGTGAGCGGGAGCGGCGCGGAACTGCAGGCTTATCAGGCCTCCTTCCGCAGGCATGCCGCTTTGAAGCGTCAGTTGCAGGAACTCCGTGAGCAAGCCGTCCGTGCGGCGGAAGAACATGACTATCTGGCTTTTCAGTTCAGGCAATTGGACGAAGCCCGTCTGGAAAAGGGAGAGCAGGAAAGCCTGGAGGCTGAGATCGACTTGCTCAGCCATGCCGACGAGGTGAAGGCCGGCCTGTCTGAGTTGTCGGATTTGATGGGCAACGACACCGACGGCATCTGCACCCGCCTGCGTGACAGCGTTCATTTGTCCGACCGCCTCAAGGACGTGTATCCTTCGCTCGGCGAAGCTTCCCAACGCTTGGAATCATCGCTGGTCGACTTGCAGGATCTTCTGCGCGACGTAGACCGCTGGAACGACCGGTTGGAAGTCCATCCGGAGCGTTTGCAGCAGGCGGAAGAGCGTCTGGGCCTGCTCATCGAACTGCAACGGAAGCATCGGGTGAGCAGTGTTGAAGACCTGCTGGCCCTCAAGGATGATTTCGCCGACCGTCTTCACCACATCGATCACGCCGAAGAGGAAATCGCCTTGCTGCAAGCCCAGGCCGAGGCCGAGCAAAAGCGGATGACCGCGCTGGCCGCCGCCCTGACGGCCAAACGCAGCGGACCGACGAAGCGGATGGAAAAGTATATGGTGACGCAATTGCAGCCCTTGGGCATGCCTTATGCGGAATTTCATATCGTATTGAGTCCGAAAGCCTTCGACGAGACCGGCGCCGACCGGGTGACGTTTCTCTTTTCGGCCAACCGCAACAAAAGCGTCCAGCCCATCGGGGAAATCGCTTCCGGCGGTGAAATTTCGCGCTTGATGCTCTGCCTGAAGGCGCTCCTGGCCGAGCAAAGCATCTGTTCCACGCTGATTTTCGATGAAATAGATACCGGCGTTTCGGGCGAGATCGCCCATCGCATGGCCCTGCTCATGCAGGAAATCGCCGCCCACCGTCAAGTGCTCTGCATCACCCATCTGCCCCAGATAGCCGCAGCGGGTGCGCATCACTGCAAGGTCTACAAGACCGAAGAAGAGGAGCAGACCGTCAGCGGAGCCCGCTGGCTGAGTCCGGAAGAGCGTGTCTTGGAGATTGCCCAGATGGTGAGCAACGGAGTCCCCGGCGAGGCGGCCCGGGAAAACGCCCGTCAATTGTTGAACCATTCCTGCCGTCAAGAGAAGTCTTAAGCACTTGTCGGCGAACGATTTATATCCAAAGAAGCATATGCCTTATTACAACCGCAGACCTGCCGGAGGCGGAAATGAAATGATTTTCGGCCTGAGGGCCGTGATGGAAGCCATGGCCGCAGGCAAAGACATCGACAAAATCTGGATCCGCAAAAACCTCGAAAGCAACCTGGCGCGTGAATTGTTCGACATGCTGAAAGGGAGCAACGTCCCCGTGCAGCGGGTGCCTCAGGAGCGGCTCAACTACCTGACGACCAAAAACCATCAAGGGGTAATCGCCTTCATGTCGCCGGTCACTTATCAACGGTTGGACCAACTCGTGCCGATGCTTTATGAAGCGGGCAAAGATCCGTTCTTTGTTTTGCTGGACCGCCTGACGGATGTCCGCAATTTCGGCGCCATCGCCCGCACCTGTGCCTGCGCCGGGGTCGATGCCATCGTCATTCCGATGAACGAAAGCGTCACGGTCAACGCCGATGCCATCAAGACGTCGGCCGGCGCCCTCCATTCGCTGCCCGTCTGCCGCGAGAACAGCCTGAAAGACGCCATCCGCTACCTCAAGGAGTCGGGTGTCCACGTCGTGGCCGCTTCGGAAAAAGCCGTCATGAATTATACGGAGGCTCATTATGACGGTCCGCTGGCCATCATCATGGGGGCCGAAGACGAAGGCATCGCGCCGGAAAACATCAAGGCTTGCGACGAACTGGTGCAGATTCCGATGAAAGGGAACATCGCTTCGCTCAACGTGTCGGTCGCGGCCGGCATCATGATTTACGAAGCGGTGAAAAACCGGAAGTAAGCCGTTTTATTTCAACACGAGTTTCACGACGTTTTCCACGTGCATGGTGTGCGGGAACATGTCGACGGGCTGGATGGCCGTCACCTTGTAGGCGGCATCGAGCAGCGAGAGGTCACGCGCCTGAGTGGCCGGATTGCAACTCACGTAGACCAGCGTTTCGGGCCGGGCAAAGAGAATGGTGTCGATGACGTCGGGATGCATGCCGGCCCGGGGCGGATCGGTGATGAGCACGTCGGGACGTCCGTGTTGCTGAAGGAATTCCTTGTTGACCAGGTCTTTGCAGTCGCCGGCATAGAAAAGGGTGTTGTCGAGCCCGTTGAAGGCCGCATTGACCTTGGCGTCTTCGATGGCCTCGGGTACGTATTCCACGCCGATGACCTGACGGCAGCGGCGGGCCAGAAAATTGGCGATGGTGCCCGTGCCGGTGTAGAGGTCGTAGACGAGTTCGTCGCCTTTGAGGCCGGCGAAGTCGCGCACCACGCTGTAGAGCCGGTAGGCTTGGGCGGAATTGGTCTGGTAGAACGACTTCGGACCGATTTTGAAGCGGAGGTCTTCCATTTCTTCGAAAATATGGTCACGGCCCTTGAACAGGTGGATGTCGAGGTCGAAGATGGTGTCGTTGCACTTGCCGTTGAAGACGTAGAGCAGCGAGGTGATTTCCGGGAAAAGGGTGTCGATGTGGTGCAACAGGGCCTGCACTTTTTCTTCATCGTTGTGGTGAAAGACCACGATGACCATTTTCTCGCCGGTGGAGGCGGTGCGGACGATGAGGTTGCGCATCAGCCCCTGCTGGGTGTTGAGGTTGAAGAACTCGTAGCCGTTTTCGCTGCAGAATGCCCTGACGGCCCGGCGCAGCTTGTCGGAGAAGCTTTCCTGCAGGTGACAATGCTCGATGTCGAGCACCCGGTTGAACATGCCCGGAATGTGGAAGCCCAGCGCGTTGTTGTCATCGAGCGAGAAATCTTCGCCTGAATCGAGCTGTTCGCGGGTGCGCCATTTGCGGTCGGAGAAGGTGAATTCCAGCTTGTTGCGGTATGCCTGCGTCTGCTCGGAACCGAGAATGGGGGAACATTCGGGCAGTTCTATGTGACCCAGGCGCGTCAGGTTGTCCATCACCTGCTGCTGTTTGGCCCTCAACTGCTCTTCGTAAGGAAGGTGTTGCCACTGACAGCCGCCGCAGAGACCGAAATGTTCGCAGAAGGGTTCCGTGCGCATCGGGCTGAGGGTCTCGAAGCGGACTATCCGACCTTCGGCATGCTGTTTGCGCTTCTTGACGATCTGCACGTCGACCACATCGCCCGGCGCGCCGTAGGGCACGAAGACGACCATGTTGTTCACCCGGGCAAGGGCCTTTCCTTCGGCGGCCACCGCCGTTATTTCAACGTTTTCCAGAACGGGAAACGGTTTCTTTCTTCCCATGAGTTTATTTTTGCGCGAAGATACGCATAAATCGCGATGCCCTTTCACGAAGCAGCGGGAAATATTTCGTACATTTGCCCCGCTTGAAAAAAAACATTCCAACCGAGCTGAAAGCCCCATGACCGTCAAAGGCAAAACCATCCTCCACGTCATCACCGTCTCGAGCGAAGGCGGTGCGCAGTCGGTGGTGGTCAATCTGGCCAATGCCCAATGCAGGGAAAACACGGTTTACGTGATTTCCTCGGCCGACGGTGGTGCCTGGAAGGCTTTGGACGAACGGGTCAACATCATTTCCATCAAGCAGCTGCGCAAGAAAATAGGTCCTTGGGACTTCATCGTCTGGCTGAAACTGCTCTTTTACGGCATGCGCTTGCGCCCCGACATCGTCCACCTGCATTCGTCGAAAATCGGCGTGCTGGGCCGGCTGGCTTTTTCCTCAAAGAAGATTGTCTATACGGTTCACGGCTTCGATTCCATCCGCGTGGCCAACCGCCGTTTCCTCTTTTTGGAAAAGAAATTGCAGCATTTCTGCCGCTACATCGTGGGGGTGAGCCGTTACGATGAGCAAAACTTGCAAGCGGAAGGCATTCGCCGCAACGTCGTACGCATCAACAACGCCGTGAGCGACGTTTCCCTCGATACGGTTTCTGACGCCAACAGCTCACGCCTTGCGATGATCGAAGGCTTGCGCAAGCGCGGTTACAAAAAAATCATCATGACCATCGCCCGCGAGGAAAAGCCCAAGCGGATGGATCTGTTTTTCGAAATCGCCCGCCGCTTGCCCCTCTATGCCTTTGTCTGGACAGGCAATGAGCTGGACCACGAAAAACCCGACAATGTTTTTCTCATGGGCATGTTGCCTCAAGCTTACCAACTGCTCAGTGGGTGCGACGTCTACATGCTTTGTTCCGACTTCGAAGGCATGCCCATGAGCATCATCGAAGCCCTCAGCCTGGGCCGTCCCGTCGTCGCCTCCCGGGTGGGCGGCATACAGGAACTGCTCGACGGCCGCAACGGAGAGACGGTGGTCAACGAAGCGGAAGCTTTCATCGCAGCCATCGAAGGCTTTTGTACGGATGAACAAAGGTGGAAAAACGCCTCTCTGGCTGCCCGTGAGACCTATCTGGCGGGCTTTACGGTCGATAAAATGACGGAAGGCTACGACCGGATTTACGCTTCAACGCTCTCGTCAGCGGTAGCGCCATAAGCGCAGCACTTCGATTTTCATCTTGACCAGGTAAAATTCCAGACGCGACAGCCGGCGGACAGCGCAGGCGGCCCGGCGTGATTTTTCGCTTTCGCGGAACACCTCTTTCAGACGGAAAAACCGGCGGGCCAGGCCGTTGCCGGTGATGGAAGCCGCGCCCAGCACATTGTCACCGTGTTGACGGTAAAGCACCGTCGGCTGCCGGACGGCCGAGATGATGCCTCCGGCCTCGGCCACCGATTCCGACAGCAGGATGTCGTGCATCAAGGCACGGTCTTTTCCCGGGCCGATGAGCCGCTTGGCCTGATCATTGAAGAGGATGGTGCAGCCGTTTACGCAGTGACACACGGCCAGTTCCGCAAACGAACAATGGTCGGGGAGGAGCTTCATGTATGTCCAGAAGGAATCGCCGATGACATTCAGCGCCGAGTCGACCACCTTCATGTCGGTGTGGACGATGACCGGCCGGTCGGGATGAAGCGTTTCCACTTCCTGCATCCGCTTGACCGACAGCTCCATTTTATCCGGCAGCCAGACGTCGTCGTGGTCTGAGAACATATAGTAATCGGCTTTGACCGCTTCCTGAAGGGCCAGGAAACTGCCGCAGGCCCTCAAGCCGGTGGCCCGGTTGTCGATGAAGGCGATCTTGTCGGGCCACGCCTCGATATATGACTGAAGGATGCTCAGCGTGTCATCGGTCGAACCGTCGTCGTGAACGAAAATTTTCCAGTCGGAAAAGGTCTGCGCAAAAATGGAGTCGATCTGTTCGCGCAGGAATCTTCCGGAATTGTAAACCGCAAGGAGAACAGCTATCATAAATCAGACAGGATATCAAGCATAAAAGGTGACCAGACGGTAGGGCATCAGCTGGTCGAACGAAAGCATGTTGGAGAACAGGCAGATGCCGACGAAAATGATGATGAGTTCGGCCAGCCACCTGGGCTTCAGGTAATAGAGCAGGCAAGGGAAGAGAAACATCAGCACCACGTGGAGCATTTCCCAGGTGCGGAAGGCAAAGGCCGGTATGGAGGCGCACATATACAGGCTCGCGATGGAGACGACGTTGATTTTGAGGAAAAGGATGCCGTAGGGGTTGTCTTCGGAGAGTTGTTTGCGGTAAAACATCAGGAACAGCGTGATGGCCAACTGGAAGAGCAACACCATATTGAAGGGGTTGAGCTCATATTTGTGCCATTCCTGGTCGAGTTTGTAGGTGCGGATTTTTTCGGAATAGACGCCCAGGTCGAATTTTTCAAGGATGGAAAACACGTCGAGGTTGCACTTCATCAGCACAAACGCCGCGACGATGAGCGACAGGTAGCCGACCGGATTGATTTTCTTGGTGTTGACGAAATAAAAGGGGAAAAACAATATGGCCGAATAATGGAAGGTGATGGCCAGCAGCATCAACAGGGTGAATTTGCAGAAATCGCGGTTGACGATGTAGCGCATGCTGTAGAGCGAAAGGCCGATGGCCACGCCCGCCCGGATCTGGATGAGTTCGTGCAGCAGGAAATAATAGCTGACATAAAGCACAACCGAGTAGAAGGCGAAGGGCGTGTAATCCTTGAAGCATTTGATCTTCAGGCTCACGGCCACTACGGCAAAAAACAGCGTGATGATGAAGAAACACGCATGAGGCGGGAACCACTGCTTCAAGAGCGCACAGAGGAAAAGGAAGGCCGGTTCCACATTGCTCGCGTCGAAGAACATGCCCGGCTCCTGCGAGAAGAAGAAGAAGGGCAAGGCTTTGATGAAATGGCTCCGGTAGATGGGGTAGTCGACACTCACCACCGGGTCTTTGAAGCCGGCCACGACGATCAGGGCCACGGCCATGACGGCGAGGGCGATCCACCGGTTTTTGCAGAGGTTTTCATTGATCACGCAATAAACCAGGGTGACGGCGAACAAGACGATGTAAAACGTCATCATAGTGGCGAAAGTACGCTTATTTTTCCACAAGCGTATGCGTTCGGGTGCAAAAGTACCCTTTTTTCCGTACTTTTGCCACCGATTGAAAGAATAAGCCCGGCGGCCGTGATGCCGCACTTGGATCCTATGAACCCGCTGAAGAAATTCTTTGAGGGAGACCCCCGCACCGTGAAGACCCGCAAGAACATGCTGGTCACCGGTTTTTTCAAAGGGGCCGACATGCTGGTCTATCTGCTGGTGGTCCCGCTCACGCTGGGTTATGTCAATCCTTATGAATACGGTGTCTGGCTGACGCTGAATTCGTTTCTGCTGTGGATCGACTATTTCGACATCGGCCTGGGCAGCGGACTGAGAAACAAATTGGCCACCGCCATGGCCGCCGACGACCGTCAGAAGGCCAGAGAATATGTTTCGACCACCCTGTTCATGCTCATGGCCCTCGGGCTGGTGCTTTTCGGCCTCTTCTCGCTGCTCGTCCATCTGCTCGACTGGCATTCGCTGCTCAACATCGATGCGGCGACGGTGCCTGACCTTCGGCAGGTCATCTGGGTCTCGCTGGCCTTTTTCACCCTGAATTTCGTCCTGAAGTTCGTCGGGAGCGTCTGGCAGGCCCTCCAACTCCCGGCCGTGGCGGCCGGCATCACTTTTTCCGGTCACCTGCTCTCGATGCTCATCATTTTTGTGTTGACCCTGACGCTCCGCCCCGGCAGCCTGATGCTGATTGCCCTGGCATACAGCGCCGGCCCGCCGCTGGTTTATGCCCTCGCTTATCCCGTCACTTTCAAAAAGGCGCTGCGATACCTGTCGCCTTCACCGCGTTTTTTCCGTACATCGTGTCTGAAAGACCTCTTGTCGCTCAGCGTGCTGTTCTTTCTCCTTCAGGCCGCTGCCCTGATTCTTTTCGCGACCTCCAGTTTCGTCATTTCCAGAATGTTCGGACCGGAAGAGGTGACGCCTTATAATATCGCCTACCGCTTTTTCAGCATCGTGCCGTTCGTGATGAACATCGTCATGACGCCGATGTGGTCGGCTTCGACCGATGCCTGGGCCCGGGGCGACCTCTCCTGGATTGCCCGCACCAACCGCAACATCCGCAAAATTCTTTGGCTGATGTGCGGCGGGGTGGTGTTGATGGTGCTGCTGAGCGGCTGGATTTACCGCCTGTGGATAGGAGAGGAGGTGACTATCGGCTTCGCTCTTTCGGCCTTCATGGGCCTGTATGTCCTCATCACCACCTGGAGCACCAGCTATTCCAGTTTTCTCAACGGCATCAGTTTCCTGCGCTTGCAGTCGTTTCATACGGTTTTTGCCGCGGCTGTCTTCCTGCCGCTGTGCATGGGGCTGGGCGGCCGTCTGGGCGTGACGGGCATTGTCGTGTCGATGTGCCTGGTTCATCTGCCCGGCGCCGTGCTCAATACCATCCAATTCCACAAAGTCCTCGGCGGCCGGGCCAAGGGTATCTGGAGCAAATAGACTTGCCGCATGAAACACCGCCCTGTCTGCACCTCTCAGCCTTCATGTCCGGCCAGCGTCCGCCGCTTCTTGACCGCTTTGAACAAATATCTGGCGTTTGCGGCTTTGTTTTCGATGACGATGCCGTCGGACTGCATCAATGTGTTGCTGACGGCCTGGTGTTTGACCTGGATATTGGAGACGGCCGTGTCGGGTCGGTTGTTGCGGCCCCGTTTCCACAGGAAATACCTGGCGCTCTATGCTTTGGCCCTGATTTATCTGCTGATGGCCATTTCGTTGTTGTATACGGAAAACACCGCCTATGCCGCCCGCCAGTTTGAAAAGCGGCTGACCTTTGTCTTTTTGCCCCTGATGGCTGTGTTCGGCTTTTCCGAGGAATATGAGCGTCCGGCGCCTTTCATCAAGGCGTTCATCGCCGGCAATGTCGTGAGTCTGCTCGTGTCGATGCTTTGGCCTGCCGCGCTGCTGTTGTTTACCGATACGTTTGACGGGGCCGACAACGTGCTTTGGAAAATCCGTGAGCTGCTTTCCTTCAACTATGTCCGCCCGACGGAACTGGGCATTTTCGCCCTGGCCGGCTGGCTTTGCGGCATTTATCTGTATCGCTCGACCCCGGCATCGGCCCGGAAGCTCAAGCCGGTCGCCTTCCAATGTCTGTGGGGCGGCTATGGTTTGGTCGTTTGCCTTTGGATGTGGCTCTTGTCGTGCCGGATGAACATGCTCCTGAGTGGGTTTTTCCTGGTCTTTATGTTGATCAAAGACCTGTGGCGGCGTCACCGTCTGACGGCGCTTTTGCTCTCCGTGGCCGCTCTGACGGCCTGCGTGGTCGTCTTCACGACCCATCCGCGTTTTCAGAATCTGCAACCCGGCAAAGTGTTCGCGACCCATGATTTCAGCGAACAGGAGCAGCGGCTGGGGGTGTGGCACAGCGCCGTCAGGATTCTTCAGGAAGACCGCAATTGGCTCACGGGGGTCGGCACGGGTGATGTCAAAGACCGTCTGATGGAAGAATATCAGCGGGTGTTCACTCCGGGCAGCTGGATGCTCGGCGTGGTCAACAGCGAACGGACCCACGTCCACAACAATTTTCTGCTCATGGCGCTGGAAACGGGACTTGCAGGGGTGCTGGTGCTCCTTTTCCTATTGGTCTGGCCTTTGGTTCGGTGTACGCGGGGCCCCGGTGGCTGGCTGGTCGTGTCGCTCTGGCTCTGCATGCTTCTGAGGATGCTCATCGACGCTCCTTTCCTGAACCTGCGCGAAATAGCCGGTTTCGGCTGGATGTGGCTCTTTTTCACGACTTTCGATGATACGGATTCCGCTTGTATGACTTCCGATTTTACGAATCGCAATCAAAACCGTCCTGATGACAGGACCGTCATTTTATAAATCATGTTGCTTAAAATCATTCTGTTGGTAGTGTTCTTCGCCGTGATGACCGGCGTAGGTATTGCTTGCCGCACCAGCACGTCAAGCGTGCAAGGGTTCGTGCTCGGCGGGCGCAATGTGGGGTCGTGGCTGACGGCTTTCGCCTTCGGCACCTCTTATTTTTCGGCCGTCATCTTTGTCGGTTACGCCGGACAGTTCGGCTGGCGTTTCGGCTTGGCGTCTACTTGGATAGGCCTGGGCAATGCGCTCCTGGGTTCGCTGTTGGCCTGGCGGGTCTTGGGTCGCCGCACCCGTCTGATGACCCAACACCTGGGCAGCGCCACGATGCCCGATTTTTTCCATCGTCGTTTTTCCTCGGCCGCTCTGAAAACCGCCGCTTCGGTCATCATATTCATCTTCCTGGTGCCTTACACCGCTTCGTTGTACAACGGTCTGTCGCGTCTGTTCGGCATGGCCTTCGGCATCGATTATGTCTGGTGCGTGATCGGCATGGCGGTCCTGACCGGCATTTACGTGCTGGTGGGCGGCTATATGGCCACCGCCGTCAACGACTTCATTCAAGGCTTGATCATGTTGGTGGGCATCTGTGCGGTCGTCGTGGCCGTGCTCAATGGCAACGGCGGTTTCACTTCGGCCATCGAGTCGCTGAGCTTTATTTCGAGTGAGGCTGCTCCGGGGCTGAACGGTGCTTTCGTGTCGTTTTTCGGACCGCAGCCCATCGCCCTGCTCGGTGTGGTGTTGCTCACGTCGCTGGGCACTTGGGGCCTGCCGCAGATGGTCGGCAAATTCTACGCCATCCGCGACGAGGCCGCCATTAGAAAAGGTACGGTCATTTCCACCATTTTCGCCTTCATCGTGGCGGGCGGCTGTTATTTTCTCGGCGGTTTCGGCCGGCTATATGCCGACAAAATCGAGTATACGGCCGCCGGTACGCCCGTCTACGACAGCATCGTTCCGTCAATGCTCTCGACCTTGCCCGACCTGATGATCGGTGTGGTCATCATTCTGGTGCTGTCGGCCTCGATGAGCACGCTTTCTTCCCTGGTGCTGACGTCGGGTTCCACCCTGACGCTCGACATCATCGTGCCTGCGTCGAAAGGGTGTATGCAGGAGCGGTCTCAGCTGCTGTGCATCCGTCTGCTGGTGATCTTTTTCATTGCCGTTTCATCGGTATTGGCCATCGTTCAGGCCAAGAGTTCCGTCACCTTCATCGCCCAGTTGATGGGCATTTCGTGGGGTGCCTTGGCCGGCGCGTTCCTGGCGCCTTTCCTTTTGGGCCTGTATTGGAAACGGACTTCGCCCGCCGCCGTCTGGGCCAGTTTCGCCTTGGGGGTGCTCATCATGTGCGGCTGTATGTTCTGCACGTTCACGGGCCGGGTCTTCCTCTCGCCGTTCTTCACTTCACCCATCAATGCCGGTGTGCTGGCCATGCTGGCAGGTCTGGTGGTGGTGCCGCTGGTGAGCCTGATTTGCCCCATCCGCGCCGACAAGCGTGCTGAAGTCGACGAGATGTTCTCCTGCTACGGCCACTATGTGACCGTCCGCGCCACCGACGCCCTTAGCGACACGGTCAAGCTTCAGCCTTGACCGTGTCGCTAAGGGCTGGCCGGAGCCAGCCCGGCCAGACCTTTTCCTTGTTTGATCGGGGCTGCGCCCCAAACCCTGCCGCCGCTCCCGCGGCGCCCGGCCCGTGGCCGGGTGAAGCCTGACCGTGTCGCTAAGGGCGGGCCTGGCCAGCCCGGGCCTGACCTTTTCCTTGTTTGATTGGGGCTGCGCCCCAAACCCTGCCGCCGCTCCCGCGGCGCCCGGCCCGTGGCCGGGTGAAGCCTGACCGTGTCGCTAAGGGCGGGCCTGGCCAGCCCGGGCCTGACCCGCGGTCAGGCGGGTCCTTGTCTTTTTGGCCAACGGGCCTACGGCCCTGCCCCCTTCGGTCGGCGGCATAAAGCCGCCTCCGAAAGGAGGGCGCACTATTCTCGATGCACGAGATGGTCAAAATGTGCATCGAGAATGGACCGTGACAAAAGGTACCCTCGCCCGAAGGGCTTGCAGACGGGGTGCCCGTCCGCAATGCAACATCTCGATGCACGAAAAGACCGAATCGTGCATCGAGAATGGACAGCGACAAAAGGTACCCTCGCCCGAAGGGCTTGCAGACGGGGTGCCCGTCCGCAATGC
>R18__coassemble_1420_pt1 | contig 31195 bp, 21 predicted proteins | sample R18__metabat2_low_PE_032 | metagenome-assembled genome bin R18
AGTTGGTTAGAATATCTGCCTGTCACGCAGGGGGTCACGAGTTCGAGTCTCGTACGCACCGCCAAACACTCATTGAAAAGTGAGTGTTTTTTTTATGGAAGTTGTCATGGGATACTTGTTTTCTTCTGAATCTGTTTCCGAAGGCCATCCGGACAAAGTGGCCGATCAGATTTCCGACACGCTGGCCGATTATTTCCTGGCCTACGACCCCACTTCGAAAATCGCCTGCGAAACAATGGTGACCACCGGTCAGGTCTTCCTGGCCGGCGAAGTCAAGTCTGAAACCTACGTCGACGTGCAGGACGTGGCCCGTCAGGTCATCAACCGCATCGGCTACACCAAGGGCGAATACCAGTTCGACGGCAATTCCTGCGGCGTCCTTTCCGCCATCCACGAACAGTCCGACGACATCAACCGCGGTGTCGACGGCAAGGCCAAGGAAGACCCGATGAACCAAGGCGCCGGCGACCAGGGCATGATGTTCGGTTATGCCTGCACGGAGACGTCCAACTACATGCCGCTCCCCATCGAAATGGCCCATGTGCTGATGAAGAAACTGGCCGACATCCGTAAGGAAGGCAAACAGATGACCTATCTCCGCCCCGACTCCAAGTCGCAGGTGACCATCCGCTACGACGAACAGGGCGCAGCCCGGGCCATCGACACCATCGTCATCTCCACCCAGCACGACGAATTCATCCGCCCGTCGGCCACCCTTTCGCAGGCCCAGGCCGATGAAGCCATGGTCGAAGCCATCAAAAAAGACGTCGAAGAAATCTTGTTCCCCGCCGTCCTGGCCGATGAAGAGACCGACGCCGACATCAAGCGGCTGCTGACCGACAGCAAGTCGTTCCGTCTGCTGGTCAACCCCACCGGCAAATTCGTCATCGGCGGTCCTCACGGCGACAGCGGACTGACCGGCCGCAAAATCATCGTCGACACTTACGGTGGCCGTTGCCCCCATGGCGGCGGCGCCTTCTCGGGCAAAGATCCTTCAAAGGTTGACCGTTCGGCCGCCTACGCCACCCGCCACATCGCCAAAAACCTCGTGGCCGCCGGCGTGGCCGACGAAGTGATGATTCAGGTGGCCTATGCCATCGGCGTGGCCCAGCCCGTCAGCATCTACGTGAATACCTTCGGCAAATCGCACGTCGCCCTGTCCGACGGCGAAATCGCCGCCAAAGTCGGAGAGATTTTCGACCTTCGCCCCAAGGCCATCGAAGAGCGCCTCAAACTGCGCACCCCGATGTATGCGGAAACCGCTTCCTACGGCCACTTCGGCCGCAAGAGCGAAACCGTGACCAAACATTTCGCCTCACGCTACGAAGGCGACCGCGACATTGAAGTGGAGCTCTTCACCTGGGAAAAGCTCGACTACGTCGAAAAAGTGAAAAAAGCCTTCGCGCTCTGAGGGACGGGGCCGCATATGCCCCACGCACAAAAACAAATCCCGGCCGGACGACCGGGATTTTTTCATTTCAAGGGATGGTCTTCCCGGAACTGACGCAAACGCTCGTCGATATCGGCGTATTGGTCGTCCTTGATGAAGGAGGTGCAGATGCGCAAGCCCTGTTGGTCCGAGCCCGTGGTTTCCAGCGAAATCGTGCTGATGCCGTAGAACATCAGTTCTTTCATCAGCTCGCCGCCGGTCAGGCCCGGATAGGCCACGGTAAAGTAGAAACCGTCGGCGATGGGTTCGTCCAGATCCTTGTCGTAGACGATGTAGAAACCGTTGTCAGTGAACGACTTCTTGACTTTTTCGGCCCGGCGGCCGTATTCCTTCACGTCGTCGAGGAAGCGGTAGCTCCCGTCGCTGGCCGCCTTCATCATGGCCGCCAGGGCATATTGGGCGGAATGGCTGGTGCCTGAAGAGAGGGCATACAGCACACGGTTCACGAAGACATTGCCGAAAGCGCCGATGCCGTAGCGCTGTTTCAGGGCCTCATATTCGCGACGGTAGAGTTTTTCCGAAATGGCCGCCACGCCGATGCGCTGACCGGCATAACTGAAAGCCTTCGAGCCGGAGATGAGGAGGATGTAATGGTCGGTATATTTCGCCACGGTCGCCTGGAACGGTGCCTGGAAGGGGGTAGCGAGCGAACGCCGGAAATCCATCGCGAAATAAGCCAGGTCTTCAAGCACGATGACGTCATAGCGATTGGCCAGTTCGCCGATGATCTGCAGCTCCGAATCCTTCAGACAGAACCAGCCCGGGTTGTTGGGGTTGGAATAGATGATGGCCGAGATGTTGCCCTTGGCCAGATATGACTCGAGTTTGTCGCGCAACGCCTCGCCGCGGAAGTGGAAAACGTCGAACGACTCGAAGGGGCAGCCCAAGACCCGGAGTTGCTGCTTCTGGACCGGGAAACCGGGGTCGATGAAGAGGATGGTGTTTTTGACCGGATCACACTGACTGCAAGTCAGGAATGAGGTGAAGGTGCCTTGCATGGAACCGGTGACGGGCACACAGCACGAAGCGGGCACGTCCACGTCGATGAAAGCCTTGATGAAGCGCGACGACTCGTTCTTCAAATCGGGGTGTCCGTCGAGCATCGGGTAAATGGAAGCCACCCCGTTTTTCAAGGCATTGATTTCCGCCTCGACGCCGACGGCCGACGGGGGCAGCCCCGGGACCCCCATCTCCATACGGACGAACCGCTTACCGGTCTGTTTTTCAGCCATATTGGCCATGACGACAACTTCGCGGATGGTCGCCTTTCCGAAGGCGGGAAGATGGAAACCGTCAATGATTTCCTGCATGACCTTGCGGTCGATAGGGGTCTCTTTCATCAAATTCATGCGTAAAAGTTTGCGGCGCAAAGATAACGAATTTGCCCGAGGCAAAGGCATTATCCGTCAGAATTTGATTTTCAGCAGGGTGGAGAGGGTGGTCCGGCGGGGGCCGTCGATGGTTTCCAGACCGGTGCCGATGCTCGTGCAGTCGGTGTAGAAGGTATGGCGCAGCAACACGTCCCAGCGGATGCAACGGCTGACATGCCACCCGACGCTGCAGACCGCACGGACGCCCCGGCCGTAAAGCGAGGAAAAAGGCATCGACCCGGAGAGTTCCGGCCCGTAAAGGCTGATGCGGTCGGCGTAGCTGTCGGTATCGAAGAGCGCCCCCTGCACGGCCACCTGAAGGGGAAAGTCCTCGCGCCGCCAACGGACGTCTTGCGCCAGGGCAAAGCCGGTGGTGACCGCCGCCGTGCCCGTCCGCAGAAATTCTGCGCAGAGAACCGTTTTCAGCCGCCAAGGGCCGGAGGTGTACATCCACTGACTCTTCACATCGCGTTTGACCGTCAGGCTGAGACCGGGCAAGCCGGTTTCTTCCCCGGCCGTCGCATTGGCCCGGCTCTGCCTCACCTTGTAACGGATGAGCCATTCAAACGACCGGCCCGGCATCCAATCGGCCTGCACCATTCCTTCATACCCTTCTGACGGGGCATTGACCCGATATTTCAACCAGGGAAAAGCATAGACGTCGAGGTAGCCGCCCAAGGTCCAACCCCCGCCCGGGCGGGCCGTCAGCAAGACGAAAAGCCCCGTCTCATTGGCCGGAGCCGAATTGACAGAGAAAGCTTCCCCGTAAGGCGCATGGTAACGGGGGTGATAAGCCCGGGCCGAGCAGGCGAGATCCACTTTGGGATGGAGACGGGCATTCAGCCGCAATAAAGCGGCCGCCGCACCGTTGTCGGCCAATGCCGCCTCGCCCGACAGCAAGAAATTCCCCTTGCGCCAACGTCCGTCGAGGGAAAGATTCCAGCCTGCCTCACCGCGGAAAGCATATAAATTATAAGGTTTCTCCGCCGGCTGACAAACCGCATCATAACGGTAATAAAGCCCATTGAGCGACAGATGCAACGATCCGCCCCGGTAACCGAAGCGTCCGCCGGCCAAAAATTCCTTCGTGTTGCGGCGCTGGGCCGACTCAGACAGCGTGCGGTGCAGGCCGTCGGTCTTGAAGGAAGTGAAGACGGAGTCGGTCCGACGGGTATCGACAGCGCGGTATGAGACGAAAGCCGCCGCCCGCCAGCGTTTCGAAGGGTCGGTCAGTTCCGCCCCCAGACCGCGAAAGAAGCCGCTTTCAGCCGTTGAGACGTGGGGACGGAAAGTGATGTCGTTGCTCCGCTGCCAGGCATCGGCCGCCGAAAGACGTCCGCCGAAAGAGGCCGAGCCGGTCACCAGTCCGAGCCCGGCCGACACCCTATAATCGCCGGCCACCAATGATTTAAGCCGCCCCGCATCACGCAGGGAAAAGAAGCCGGACACCCCGTCCAACCCTTTCTCGCCGGCATCTTTCTCTACGGAAAAGCCCCATCTGAGCCGGTCGCCGTAACGATACTGGCAAGTAGCCGACAGGGCCAGGGGCGAGCCCAAGTACCCCGTCGAGGCTTCCTGCACGGAATCTGACGCCTGCCGGTAGCCGGCTTTTTCCTGCAGGCAGGCCGAGCCCTTCAGCCGGACGGTGTAATGGCCGCGCGTCAACCGGTCGTGCCAGGTTTCCCGGGGAGCCGGAGAAAGCGCCTGCGCGGTATCGCTGCGGCCGAGGGGTGATTCCATCAGGTCGGTCAGGCGGTCGCAAAGCTCCTGCAAGGTACTTTCATCCAATTCTTCCAGCCAATCCTCCAGTCCCAGGCGCTCCAGCCGGTCGGCCAGCGTTTCCACAACATCAGCGCCAAGGGTATCGGGCCGGGGGTCAGCAACGACCGGTTCCACGGCACACCAGCCGGCAGGCAGGCCAAACATCATCATCGCCGCCGACAGAACGGCGACGGTCCTCACTACGCGCGCTTTCATTGATCCAAGCCGACGGTGACCGAAGCCGAAAGCGAACATCCGGCTGAAAAATCGAAACAAGCCGCCGCATCGACCGACCACCGACGGCCGGCCGCATGCGTAAGACCCAGCCCACAGCTGACGCACGGATCCGGACAGCGTACGCCCAGGCGAAGGTCCGGGCGCCAATCACGTCCGGGCAAGGGACGCAGGGTCCGCTCAAGGCCGAGACGGGCATAGAGGGGCTGGCCGAGCACCTTGTCCAGTTCGCCGGTGACACGCAGCAAGGGGCCGGCGTCAAGCAGCGCGCCCAAGCGGATATCGGTCGCGAAGGATGTCTCCCCCACCCGCGTCAGGGAAGGATTGCTCACCCACAAGAAAAACCGCCACCTCTCCAACGGGGTCAACAACAGTCCGGCCTGAAGCATCGGCGCACACAGACGGATTTCCTCCCGCCCCGGCGCCAGGTAAAGCGCACCGCCCGCGACGTAGCGGACCGCCCCGCCCAACTGATGCCCCCAAAGCAGGGATACATACCCTTCGCCGCTGCCGCAAAAGCCGCCGTTGAGTCCGACGGCAAAGTTTTTCCATCCGACACATCCGCCGAGGGCCATCCTGCCCCACTGCGGCAGCATATAAGGCAACGCGCCGCTGAGCGAAACATCGGCCCTCAGGCGTTGCCCGCCCGCCGACGGGTAAAGAAGCGGATGCAGCCGCGCCACCGAAAGCGCACCGCCCAGCGCCAGGCTGCGGGCATCGGCCATCCATTCGCCCGACGGCAGGTTCTGAGCCGACACGGACATACAAAAAAGGAGGAGCAATCCTCCGAAGACAGTGTTTTTCATGGTTTGTATTTTTGCACGAAGGTAATATTTTATTTACACGCAAACAATATTTCAAAAATATATTCCAAAAAACACGGTTGCGCGGGCCGGCAGACAGCCGGGCGTCAGCGGATTCCGATTTTGCTTTTCACGGAGATTTCCGTAACTTCGCGCGTTATTTTCAAGCTATGAAAAAATACAAACTCTTCAATACCGTTTTCGGATGGGTGGCCTTCGCCATTGCGGCCTTCACCTATCTGATGACCATTGAGCCGACAGCCAGCTTCTGGGACTGCGGCGAGTTCATTTCAACCGCCTATAAACTCGATGTGGGGCATCCGCCGGGAGCCCCGTTCTTCATGCTGTGCGGCCGCGTCGCCGCCAACTTCGCCGGCTCGCCCGAGACGGTGGCCAAATGCCTGAACGCCCTTTCCGCGCTGTTCAGCGCCCTGACCATCCTCTTCCTCTTCTGGACCATCACGGCCCTGGCCCGGAAAATCGTCTTCAAGGACGATCAAAACCCGACCAAGGGTGAAATCATCGGCGTCATCGGCGCCGGTCTGGTGGGTTCGCTGGCCTATACCTTCTCCGACACCTTCTGGTTCTCGGCCGTCGAAGGTGAAGTCTATGCCTTCTCATCCCTCTTCACGGCCGTGGTCTTCTGGGCCATCCTCAAGTGGGACGAAGTCGCCGACGAGCCTTACGCGGCCCGGTGGATCGTCTTCATCGCCTTCCTGACGGGTCTGTCAATCGGCGTGCACCTGCTCAACCTGCTCTGCATCCCCGCCATCACCTTGGTTTATTATTACCGGAAATCAGAGGAGGCCACCATCAAGGGAGCCGTGCTGGCCCTGCTGGCATCATTCGTGCTGGTGGCCATCATCCTGTTCGGCATCGTGCCCGGCTTCGTCAACATGGCCGGCTGGTTCGACCTGCTGTTCGTCAACACGCTTCACCTGCCCTTCAACAGCGGAGCCATCTGCTACATCGTCTTGATGGCCGCCGCCGTGGTCTGGGGCATCATCGTCAGCCGCCGCGACAACGAGGCGAAAGCCCGGCTGGCCCTCGGCGTCAACCTGGCCCTGGCCGGCATTCCCTTCGTCGGTTCGAAAGTATTCATCTGGATTCTCCTGCTGGCCGCCGTGGTGCTGGTCTGCTGGAAGTGGAAAGCGCTCAACCCACAGCGCATCAACACCACTATCCTCTGCCTGATGGTCATTCTCATCGGCTACGGCGCCTACGGCGTCACGGTGATCCGCTCCAACGCGCAGCCCCCGATGGACCAGAACTCGCCCGACAACATGTTCTCGCTCGAGCGCTACCTCAACCGCGAACAATACGGCGAACGCCCCCTGCTTTACGGCGAAACCTTCGCTTCGGAAATTCTCTGGAAGCGGGAAGGCAACAACTGCGTGCCCCAATATGAAGACCGCGGCGCCGTCTGGAACAAGAGCGCTAAGAGCGATCCCGCCGACCCCGACCATTACGAGATCACCGGTCATAACGAACGGGCCGTCATGGCGCCTGAGCTCAACATGTTCTTCCCCCGCATGTACAGTTCGCGTGAAGATCACGTGGAAGCCTACAAGATGTGGAGCGATTTCAAGGGCAAGAAGGTTTATTACGACAAGTGCGGCGAAAAGAAGAGCGCCATGAAGCCCACGATGGCCGAAAACCTCCGTTTCTTCTTCTCCTATCAGGTCAATTACATGTACTGGCGGTATTTCATGTGGAATTTCTCCGGCCGTCAGAACGACATCCAAGGCACGATGGGCGACCTGCACGCCGGCAACTGGATCACCGGCATTCCCTTCATCGACCGTTTGCTGGTGGGTGATCTGGAAACGATGCCCGAAGAACTCAAGGCCAACAAAGGTTACAACCGTTACTACATGCTGCCCCTGTTGCTGGGCATCATCGGTCTGCTCTATCAAGTGTACAAGGGAAAGAAAGGCCTTCAGGGTTTCTGGGTGACCTTCTTCCTGTTCTTCATGACCGGCCTGGCCATCATCCTGTACCTGAACCAGACGCCCAACCAGCCGCGTGAGCGTGACTATGCCTATGCCGGCTCGTTCTATGCCTTCTGCATCTGGATCGGTTTGGCGGTGCCTGCCCTCATTGCACTGGTGCGCAAGGTCATGCCGGAGAACGCCGCGGCCTTGTCGGTCACGCTCTGCTGTCTGGGTGTGCCCGCGCTGATGGCCTCCGAAAACTGGGACGACCACGACCGCAGCAACCGTTTCACCTGCCGCGACTTCGCTTACAACTACCTGGTGGGCTGCGACGAAAACGCCATCATTTTCACCAACGGCGACAACGACACCTTCCCCTTGTGGTATATTCAGGAGGTGGAGGGCTTCCGCACCGATGTGCGCGTGTGCAACCTTTCCTATTTGCAGACCGACTGGTATTACAGCCAGATGCTCCGTCCCTATTACGACTCGGAGGCCTTCCCCGTAGACTGGGAGGAACCGATGTACAAGAACGGCAAGCGTGACGTCATACGCCTGATGAGCCTGCGCAAAGACTCCATCAGCCTCGACCAGGCGATGAGATGGGCCGAAACCGACGACCCGCGCTACAAACGCGTGCCCGGCTACGGCGAAGACATCGACTACATTCCGTCCAAGAAGATTTACATGCCCGTCGACAAGGAGCAGGTTTTGGCCGCCAACTATGTGGAAGAGAAATACGCCAACCGCATCGTCAAGGAAATGAACTTCAACTATGGCGGCAAGACCTACATCGGCAAACACGAGTTCATGTTGCTCAAGCTCCTGCAGGAAGGCAACTGGGAACGCCCGCTCTATTTCGCCGTCACGGTCGACCCGGCCCTGATGAACACCTATCAGAACTATTTCATCCAGGAAGGCCTTACCTATAAGGTGGCGCCCGTCAGCCGTTGCGTCGACAGCGACAAGATGTTCGACAACTTGGTGAACCGTTTCCGTTGGGGCAACATTCAAGACCCGAAGGTCTATCTGGACGAGAACAATCTGCGCATGTGCCGCACCCAGCGGCAGATGTTCGGCAGCCTGATCCGCACCCTGGTCAACGAAAAGAAGTACGACAAGGCGCAACAGGCCATCGACCGCTGCTTCGAAGTCTTCCCGAAGGAAATCTTCCCGGTCAACTTCATGGACGGGGGTCTGGCCGGTACGTCCGACATTCTGGAGGCTCTGTATAAAATGAACAAAACAGAAGAAGCCCGCGACTTGTTTGACGACGCCATCTCACGTTCCATTGAAGGTTTGGAATGGGTCTGCAACCAAACGACCTCGCAACAGATGAGGGGGATGAAGTTGCTGAGCTATCAGATCCAGACCATGCAGACCCTTCTGCAACTGGGTGTACGATACGACGCGGATTACATCAAGCCTTATATTCCGCTGTTCAACAAATTCGTCGAATACTTCCGGACGATCGGAGCGGCCTGACCGACGCTCGGAGCAGTCTGATCAAAGCGAGACCCTTGTTTATAGAACAGATTCCGGTTTGTTTCCGCGTGCGCCGGGGCGTGAAATGGCGCAAGTCGCACAGCGAAAAGAAAATCTACCTTACTTTCGACGACGGTCCGATACCCGAGGTTACCCCTTGGGTATTGGACGTCCTCGACAAGTACGGCATCCCGGCCACTTTTTTCTGCGTGGGCGAGAATGTTGTCAAGCATCCGGAGGTATTTGCCGACGTCTTGCGACGGGGTCACCGCGTAGGCAACCATTCCTACAATCATCTGAACGGATGGCACTGTTCGCGGAAAGCCTATCTTGAAAACATTGAAAAAGCCGACCGGCTGATTCATTCCGAGCTCTACCGTCCGCCCCACGGCTGGATGAAGTCTTGCCAATACCGGGCCTTGAAAAAGAAATACACCGTCGTGTTGTGGGATGTCATCACGCGCGACTACAACCCGAGACTGAACCCGGAGCGGGTGCTTTGGAATGCCTGCCATTACGTCCGCAACGGTTCGATTGTGGTGTTCCACGATTCACTGAAAACCGTCAACACGTTGAAAACCGTACTGCCGGCCTGGATAGAATTTTGTCTGAGCGCCGGTTACGAATTTTGCCGCTTGTAATCCGAAGACCACAAGCGGCAAAATCATATTCGTGTCCTTGTCAGATTGGGGGAAGGATTCCCCCAACGGGCCAAAGGCCCTGCCCCCTTCGGTCGCTTCGCTCCGAGTTGCTGAAAAGATTTTTGATGCTTAATCCAGAGCGGTGCGGATGCGCTCGGCGATGTCGGCCATTTGTTCGGGGGTGAATGTCTTCTTCGGGTTGGAGAAGAGCATGTCTTTTTCGCTCTGGATGGGCACCAGATGGACGTGGGCATGGGGGACTTCCATACCCAGCACGGCCACCGCCACGCGGGCACAGGGAATCACTTTTTTCTGCGCCACGGCGATGCGGCGGGCAAAGCGCATGATATCGGCCACGGTCTGCTCGTCATAATCGAACAGGTAATCTTTTTCCTCCTTGGGAATGACCAAGGTGTGTCCTTCCATCAGGGGATTGATGTCGAGGAAGGCGAAGAAACGCTCGTCTTCGGCGATTTTGTAACAGGGAATCTCCCCGGCGATGATGCGGCTGAATATGCTGGGCATAAAATCGGTCTGAAAAAAAGTTACAAGGATTTATTGGATGGAGATTTCCTCCACGCGGAAGCTCATCACGCCGGCCGGCACGGTGATGTCGGCGACTTCGCCCACTTTCTTGCCCAGAAGGCCCTTGGCAATGGGCGAGCTCACCGAAATCTTCTTTTCCCGGAGATTGGCCTCGTTGTCGGGGACGATGGTGTAAGTCATTTCCTGTTTGGTCTTGACGTTTAACAGGCGGACGGTGGTCAGAATCTGGACAGAGTCGGTGTCGATTTTGTCAGCGTCGAGGATGCGGGCGTTGAGCAGCATTTCCTTGAGGTTGGCCAGTCGCATTTCCATCATGCCCTGAGCCTCCTTGGCTGCATCGTATTCAGCGTTCTCCGAAAGGTCACCCTTTTCACGGGCTTCCGAAATCTGCTGTGCTATTTCCGGACGTTTGACCGTTTCGAGATACTCGATTTCTTCCTGCAGTTTCTTGAATCCGGCTTCGGTCATGTAATTGAATGCCATAATCTGTCTCTTTTTAAAAGTGTAAACAAAAAAGAATCCCGGCCGTTTGGTTGCGGCCGGAACCCTTAAGCGATGTGCAAATGTAAATCTTTTCCGATAAAAAAACAAAAACGATTATTTTTCTTTCAGCAACTTTTCGATGGCTGCCTTCAAGTCGGTCACCATTTCATCGCGGGCCGCGATGGCGCCGTCGCGGCCGATGAGGAAGAAGGTCGGAAGCGATGTGACGTTGTACATGGAAAGATACGGCGATGACAGGGCATTTCGGTCACGCACGCAGACCCAAGGCAGGTTGAAGGCGCTGGTTTTCCAGAAATGCTCCTCCGGGTCGAGCGACACCTGGTAAATTTCGAAACCGAAACGGCTGTAAGCATTGTGCAATTCGCGCAACAGCAGAATGCGTTCGGCCGAATTGTCGGTCTGATAAGCCGTGAAATCGAGCATGATGACCTTCCCTTCGAGCGAAGAAAGCGGCGTATTCTCTCCGAAAATGTTCGGCAATTGGATATCAAAGAAATGGAGTTTGTCCACCTCGCGCACCTGTACGTCGGCGGGCAGGTCATTTTTGCTTTCGTTGCGAAGGGTCTGAAGCCCGCCCAGCGTATAAGCCACCAGACTCTTGGTGCGGGGCGACTCGGGATAGAAGGCCTGCCAGGCTGTGGCCACGGCTGAGAACAACTTGTTGTCTTCCTTGTCGTAAGGGGAGAAAATCGGCAGGGTGCCCAGTTGTAAATACAAGGTATAATAGGCCGCCGGCGACATCGGATCGAGCAGCACGGACTTCCGGGCTTCCTCCTTGAAGGCCTTGACCAAGGCCATCAGCGAGTCGACGGCCTGTTGAACAGCCTTGCTGTCTTTCACACCGTCGTAACGGCGGCTGACGGCACGGTATTCGCCGAGCAGGTTGCGGTAAAGCTTGCCCGTCTCGCGCATCTGTTCCGAGGCGGCCGAGCCTTCCACCGTATAATCATGGTTGAAAGCGGCCGAATCGGTCCGGATGACGATGCGGTCGTCTTTTTGGGCGGCCAGGGCGATGGTGCGGCGCCCCATACGGAGACGATAGAATTCAGGGGTCTCACCGGCAGCCGTACGGAAACGGAAGTCGCCTGAGGCCGACAACACGGTCGAGTCGATCAGGCTGACGCCGTCGAGCGCATTCAGTTCAAAATAAAGGGTCGTTCCCTTGGCCTGGCCGACCGTTCCTTCTACAGTGACGTGTCCGTTGCCCGAGCAGGCACTCAGCACGAGCAAAAGAATGAGGGGCAGAAAACTTTTCTTCATATCAGAGGTATCAAATTGTATTCGGGGAAGACTCCCCTTCAAGCAGACGGCAAAGATAATCAAATATGGTCATTCTTGTGAAAAAATCGCGCATAGACGCTCAGCGGCAACACATTGCCCGCGCGGTCGCGGAAGGAGAGCTCACCCCGGTCGATATCGGCGGCGGCATAGGGAAAACAGTTCCTCAGCAGGTTGTCGGCCACCGAGGGGGCAAAACCCATGGAATAAAGATTCAGCACGATGAAGCCGCACGAGGGGTCGAGCAGTTCGCCGCAAGCTTCCATCAGCGGAGCGATGCCCTCTTCCAGAATCCATTTTTCACCTTTCGGGCCACGTCCGTAAGCGGGCGGATCGAGGATGATGCCGTTGTATTTCCGGCCGCGGCGCGTTTCACGTTTGAGGTAGACCATGGCGTCTTCGACCAGCCAGCGGATGTTGTCCAGACCGGAAAGCTGCATGTTTTCGTTGGCCCAGCTGACCACCTGTCGGACGGCGTCGAGATGGGTCACTTCGGCTCCTGCGCCCCGCGCAGCGAGCGAAGCGCCGCCGGTGTAAGCAAAGAGGTTCAACACGGCCGGATGTTCGTTTCCGCTGTCACGCATGCTTTTCACCGCGTCAAAAATGAACTGCCAGTTGGCGGCCTGTTCGGGAAAAATGCCCACGTGTTTGAACGAGGTCATGCCCAGGCGCATGGTCAGCGGCACCCCGCGGCAGTCGCAGCGCACCGTCCACTGGTCGGGCATGCCTTTGCGGCAGAGCCATTCGCCCCGTTCGCTGTTGTCGGCGTCGCGGCGGAACCAGGCGTCGGCCTTCTCCCAAAGGGCCGCAGCTGCCCCTTTCGGCCATACAGCCTGGGGCTCAGGGCGGCGCAACACGTAGCGGCCGAAGCGTTCGAGTTTTTCGAAGCCTCCGCTGTCAATCAATTCATAATCCGGTCCGAATTCCGTCGGCTGGGGGTATGGAGTCTGCATCATGCGGTCACAAAAACTTGTCGGGGGTAAAGGTAGGCATTTTCCTCGAGATGTCGTGTCAAGATTTATCATTACATTTGCCCCACCAAGCCACCATCCCAAATGCTTATGAAACGACAGCTCATTCCGCTCCTGTGCATGGCCTTGCTGGCCCTTTCCTGCACCGGGAAACAGGAGACCTTCACCAATCCGCTCCTGGCGGGCGATTATCCCGACCCGTCGGTCATGCGCGACGGCGACGATTACTACATGACCCATTCCTCATTCGAATATCAACCGGGGCTGACCGTGCTCCACTCACGCGACCTGATTCATTGGGAACCGATCAGTTATGCCCTGCACACCTATCTGGGCTCGGTCTGGGCCCCCGACCTGTGCAAGGTCGGCGACAAGTACTACATTTATTTCACGGTCAATCCCCAGCGCAATTTCGTGGTCTGGGCCGACTCGCCTTACGGCCCGTGGAGCGACCCCATCGACCTGCACGTCGGTCAGATTGACCCGGGTCATCTCGTCGACGACGAGGGTCAGCGCTGGCTCTTCCTGAGCGGCGGTCACCGGGCCCGCTTGAGCGACGACGGCCTGTCACTGGTGCCGGGCTCGCTTGAAAAAGTTTATCCAGGCTGGCCGCTGCCCGACGACTGGATTGCGGAAGGCATGTGTCTGGAAGGGCCGAAGATGAAGAAGATAGGCCGTTACTATTACTACGTCAGCGCCGAAGGAGGCACGGCCGGCCCGCCCACCAGCCACGCCGTGGTCGTGGCCCGCAGCGAATCGGTCGACGGTCCGTGGGAAAATTCCCCTTACAATCCACTGGTCCACACCTATGATCCGGCCGACCGCTGGTGGTCACGCGGACACGGCACGCTCATCGACACCCCCGACGGACGCTGGTATGTGATTTATCATTCCTATGAAAACGGCTTCTATTCGCTGGGACGTCAGACGCTGCTCGAACCGGTCCGGCTCGACGACGACGGCTGGTTCAAGCCGGTGAAAGGGCTGGATGTGGCCGCGCCCATGGCCCTGCCGCTGCCCCCGGCTCCGCTGCCCTCGGCCCACGACCGTCTGAGCGAATTCCGCATCGGTCTGGAATGGCGCTTCTTCAAGGAGTTCAACCCGTCGCGGGCCACGGTCGAAAACGGCGTCCTGACCCTTCAGGCCGAAGGTTCGTCGCCGGCCGATGCCCACCCGTTGCTCTTCATTGCCGGTGACCACTCCTATGAGGTGGAGGTCGAAGCGGAACTTTCGGGCGAAGTGACGGCCGGCCTCGTGCTGATGTATGATGAAGACCACTTCGTCGGCACGGCCTTCAATCCTCACCAGCGCTTGAGTTACCGCCACGCCAAGCGCCACCGCCGCGCCGAGAGTGACACGGATCATCTCTGGTTGCGCCTGCGCAACGACGGACACCTGATTACCTATTATTACAGCGAGGACGGACAAAACTGGCACCGCGAGCCCTTCGGCCACGACGTGTCGGGCTACCACCACAACACCTTCCACGGTTTCATGAGCATCCTGCCGGGTGTGTTTGCCGCCGGCGAAGGCCAGGCCGTCTTCAGCAAGCTCACTTACCGTACGTTGTAACATTCACGGCTCACTTTTGGATTTTTGAATTAAGCTCCATGGAAAAAATAACCAGTCTGCAGAACGCCCGCATCAAAAACCTCGTCAGGCTTCAGGAGAAGAGCCGCGAGCGCCGCGAGCAAGGGCTTGTGGCCGTGGAAGGGGCCCGCGAAATCTCCATCGCCCTCGACAACGGCTACCGGCCCGAGGCGCTTTTCGTTTGCCCGGAACTTTTCGCCCGCAGCGACTACCGCTCCATCGCCGACCGCATAGATGGCCAAGTGCAGACCGAACTCTCCCGCGAAGTCTTCGAAAAACTGGCCTACCGGGAAGCCTCGGACGGCGTCATCGCCCTGCTCAAAACCAAGGCCCACACCCTTGACTCGCTTCCGCTCTCCGACACCCCCTTCATCATCGTGTTGGAAGCCGTCGAAAAGCCCGGCAACCTGGGGGCCATTCTCCGCACGGCCGACGCGGCCAAAGCCGATGCCGTCATCATCTGCGACCCCGCCACCGACATCTACAACCCCAACGTGGTCCGTTCGAGCATCGGTTGCCTGTTTTCCGTGCCCTTGGCCGTCGCCTCGTCGCCAGAAGCCTGCCGCTGGCTGAAAGAAAAACACATCCGCACTTTCGCCGCCGAACTCAGGGCCTCCGAGTGGTATCACGAAAAAGACTTCACCGGCCCCAGTGCCGTTCTGATGGGTACCGAAGCCGACGGTCTCAGCCCCTTCTGGCTCGAAAACGCCGACGAGCGCATCAAGATTCCGATGCGGGGCCTCATCGATTCGCTCAACGTTTCCGTCTCAACGGCTGTCCTCACCTTCGAGGCGATGCGGCAGCGCAATTTCCGCTGAGTTTGAAAAGGCCGGCCTTCATTCTGTTGCTCTGCCTGGCCGTTTCGGCGACAGCCGGCGCGCAAAGCTCCGCCGACCGGCAACCGTTGTCGGCCCGGCCCGAATTCAGGCAACGCCCGGCCAACATCGAACAGGGTGACACCGTGCCCATCGTGGCCCTCAAGCCCTATTACCTCTACGGTCCGACCCGCTTCGGCAGCCGTCAGGAATACCGCCGCTACGTCAGACTGGTCGAAGACGTGAGGTTCTGCCTGCCACTGGCCAAGGTGGCCGCTGCCACCATGATCGAGACGACTGAATTCATGCTCAAATACATTCCCGACGAACAGGAGCGGGAAAAACACCTCAGGAAAATGGAGCGCGAGCTCATCAAGCAATACGAGCCCGTCCTGAGGAAAATGTCGTACCGCCGCGGCAAAGTGCTCATCAAACTCATCGTCAGGGAATGCGACTCCACCCCCTATGAAATCATCCGCGCCTACCTGGGCAACTTCGCCGCCGGCTTCTGGCAAGGCATAGCCAAACTCTTCACCGCCGACCTCAAAGCCGGCTACGACCCCGCCGGCGACGACCGCCTGATGGAAATGATCGCCATCCAAATCGAACAAGGCGCCCTCTGACCGGATCTTGTCTGATTGGGGAAATCCAATTCCAACGTGCCTGCGGCCCTGCCCGCTCGGTTGCCGGGCAAGCCCGACTCCGAAAATCGCGCTTCGACAAAAAACACGGGCCGGCTCCATCAAGGAGCAGGCCCGTTTCGTGTCCGTTACAAAGGCGGGGGTTATTTCACGCCGAGCTTTTTGGCGATGTCTTTGGGCAGAGCGTCCTTGTGGACCAGGATGTTGATGGTCTTGTAGGCCACGAAGGCTTTGGAGACGTACCAGGTGCCTTCATATTTGTATTTGGTGCCCCAGGAATTCTTCACCATATAATAGGGCTTGCCGTTCTGATCGGTGGCGATGCCGTAGATGAGCATGCCGTGGTCGTCGGTGGTTTCCCAGTTGTCATAGCCTTCCTGACGCATCTCCGGGGTGATTTCAGGCTCGGGAAGCGGCTTGGAGGTCAGTTCGCGCCGTTTGTCGTCGGGGCTCAGACCCAGCCAATGGGCCGCGTCGCTGCCGGTCAGCTCGGCCCCCCGGTTGAGGTCGACCACCACGCCGATGCCCTGACGGTTGAAGCCCGTTTCGCTCACATCGGCGCCCCAACCGAAGGTGTAACCCTTTTCGATGGCATTGTCCATCACGCTCATCAACTCATCCAAGGGCAGGTTGTATGACTGGCCCTGACGCCAGTTGTCCTGAATTTCAAGGGCGAACTGTGTGTAGAAAGGATGATGCGTGAACGAGGTCAGCGACACATAGTCGTCCATCTTCAGGCCCAGTTCGTCGGCAAAACTGCGCGGGGTGTAGGTCTTCCCCTTATAGGTGAATTGTTCGGGGCATTCACCCAAATAAGTGTCGTAGAGCGAGCAGAGCCCCTTCTGCCAGACGGGGCTCAGTTTCTTGAGATATCCCTTGGCGATGGCCTCCACATAACCGCCGGCCACGGCATCGAGTTCGCCGTGATTGGGCAGCGTGTCGCCGTAGAGGATGCCGGGCATCGCTTCCTGCGGCACCATACCGTAATTGCGCCAGCAATAAACCGCGTCATGGAAGCTTCCGCCGGGCGAGAAAGAAACGTCGCCATGAAGCCTGACCGACATCTGTGCACGGTCCTCCATGGTCTTGTGAACCAGGAACATTTCTGAAAGGTCATATTCACCCTTTCCCAGACGCAAGAGTTCCGACTCGAAGAAGCCGAGCGAAGAGAACGCCCAGCACGTGCTCGAACGGTTCTGGTTTTTGACGGATGTGATGGGAAGCGCCTTCTGAACGGTGAAGACGAAGCCCTCTTCCTGGGTAGCGTCGGCAGGATCCTGCGCGAAAACGGGGGCGGTCAGCAGCAGAGCGGCCGCCGAAAGGATGATGAAATGTTTCATTGGTTTATCGGATAAACGGTTTCGATTGATTTTCACTATCCGCAAATGTAAGCTTTTTATGCAAATAATCCCTACATTTGTCATCATCTTGTTCAAGCATCCTTGTATGAAGCACCTGCTGACTTCCTTGAGTTTATCGGTTCTGGCCGCCTGCTGCAGCCTTTCCGCACGCGCCGCCCTTTACGTGGCCACTGACGGCAACGACGCCGACCCCGGCACGTCCGACGCCCCCCTGCTCACCATCCACAAAGCCGTGGAACTGATCGAACCCGGCGACACCATCTGGGTAAAAGGAGGAACGTATCTCATCTCGGAACGGATCAAAATACCCGAGAAAGCCACTTCCGAGAAAAAGCGTTGCTATCTGTGGGCGCTGCCGGGCCAGGAGGTCATCATCGACGGTTCGGCCATGCATCACACCACGGAGTCGGATTTCAAGATGGGACGCTGCATCTACGTCAACCATCTGGTCAATTACTGGCACTTCAAGGGACTGACCCTCTGCAACGCCGAAGACAACGGCATGAAGCTGGAAGGTTCGTACAACATCATTGAAAACTGCGTCTTCCGCGGCAACAACGACACCGGCCTGCAGATAGGCATGTACAAAGATTTCTCCATCGAAGAGTCGAAGGAACTCCCCGCCGGCGAGCCCAAATTCAACCCCGGCTACCAATTCTGCCGGGGCAACGTGGTCATCAACTGCGATTCCTACGAAAACTACGATTCGCGCACTTATAACGGAAGCGACGACGGCGGCGATGCCGACGGCTTCGCCTGCAAGCTCTTTCCCGGACCGGGCAACGAATTCCACAACTGCCGGGCCTGGACCAACAGCGACGACGGCTGGGACCTCTATATGGTCTATCACCCCGTGCTCATCGACAACTGCTGGAGCTACCACAACGGCTACTCGCCGGCCGGCGAAGCCGTCGGCAACGGCAACGGCTTCAAGCTGGGCGGCGGCGGAACGAGCGGCGGTGCGGCCTTTGCCCAATCGGTCGGCGCCCACGTGGTGAAAAACTGCGTGTCGTTCGGCAACCTTCACAAAGGTTTCGACCAGAACAACGCCTACGAAGGTATGTATATCTTGAATTGCCTGGGCTTCGACAACGACTACAACTACCGCTTCCCCACCGCTTTTATCTACGGCGGGATGTATATACGCAACTGCATAGGCTTCAATGCCGTACAGAAAAACCACGAATTTCTTTCGGAAGACAAGGAAGGGTCGCAGCTGCCCGACACCGACTACAACAGCTGGACCACGCTGGACGGTTGCAGTCCCTATAAAGAAGGCGCCAAAATCGGCAACGTGAAACCAAAGACGAAAGACTACACCGACCAGTTCAAGTCGCTGGCGGTGGCCGATTTCATGGCCCCGCGACAGGCCGACGGTTCGCTGCCCGACAACGGCTTTGCCAAGCCCGTCGACAACACGGTCATGAAAGACCTCGGCGACACCATCGTCGCCTTCGAGCCCACCCGCTTCATGACGGCTGAAGAGGCCGCTGCGGCCGGTCTGGAGCTGGAAACCATCGACGACATCACCATTCCCTTCAACGACGTCCGACCCGACTTCGGGGCCTTCGAGACCGACGGCGTCCCCGGCACGCCCGCCGTCGTCCCGGTGCCGAAAGCCACCCTCAGTTGTCTGAGCGGCAACGCTTCGCAAGAAGTGGTGACGGGCACGGCCGTGGCCGACATTGTCTGGCAGATGGGCGGCTCGGCCAAGCGGCTGGCCGTCAGCGACCTGCCCGACGGACTCACCTGGTCGGCCACCGACGACAGCACGCTGGTCATCAGCGGAACGCCCTCGGCCGGCGGCACCTACCGCGTGCAGGCCCTCGGCGGCAAGAAAGACCTGACGTCTTACGGCACCATCAGCGTGGTGGCCCCCTCGCACGTCCTGACCGGCGGCTGGTATCATTTCCAGGATGACATCGACCATCTGCCCGCCGACCTGCAAGGCGTGCTCAGCCTGGTCCAAGGGACCAACGCCGATTACGTCACCAAGCTCGACACCGCCCGAAGCGAAGACGGCAGCGTCCCGGCCGGCTGCACCAAAGGCGCCATCTGCATGAGCCGATACTACGGCGGTGCGCAGTGGACCCTACCCGACGGCGTGATGAAACTGTTGGTCAACCTCCATTTCACCGGCGGACGGGCCTTCAAGATTGTCTGGAAAATCGGCGACGGAAGCGAGCAGAGCATGACCACGGAAAAATACTCGAAGGGCACCTACTGCAACTTTGATATTCTGTCAACAGCCGGCATCGGCGAAGTCAGCGAGCCTGTCACCATCCAAATCCTGAACACCAACACCGGCGGCGAAGTCCGCATGTATGACATGTTCGTCCGCGTGCCCGACCGTACCACTGCCTTGAACGCGCCTCTGTCCGACAACCAAGAGACCGTCGACGTTTACGACATCATGGGACGCCGCGTGCTGCAATGCAGCCGTCAGACCCGGCTCAGCGACCTGCTGCCCGCCGGCCTCTACATTGCTGACGGACAGAAGATACTCATTCCTTAAGCCTGATGGCTCGATCGGAAACCTGTTCTACACCGTTCTCAGTGCTTTGCCGAGAAGTGCCGGCCGGCATTGACGAGTTGCAGGCTCAGGCGCTCTGCGAACTGTTGCCGCCGTGGCGACGCGCATATGCCGAACGCTACCGGCGGCCCCTCGACCGCTGGCTTTGCGCTGAAGTATGGTTGCTGCTGCAAGAAGGCTTGCACGACCGTTTCGGCCTGACCGACACGCTTGAATTCGTGCTTTCCCCGGCCGGCAAGCCGTCGTTGGCCCGCCACCCCGAGATTCACTTCAATCTGAGCCACTGCGCCGCCGCCTGTGCCTGCATCATCTCCGCCAACGGAGAAGTGGGCATCGACGTGGAATGCCTGCAATCTTTCAACGAGGCTTTGGCCCGGCGCGTGCTCAATGAAACGGAGTTGGCGGCCGTCCGCCAAGACAGCGATCCGGATGCAGCCTTCACCGCCTGGTGGACCCGAAAAGAAAGCGTGATCAAACTCCGCGGCAGCGGCCTGACAGATGACCTGCCGCAACTGCTGCCCGCCCCGGGCGTTATCCTCGAAACGGAAATGCACGGCCGCTACGTTTTGAGCACGGCCCGTTTCAAATAAACTGCATTTACTTTTGCCCACTGATTCCATTGACATGAAACATACACCGGCCAAATCATTGTTCTTCATCCTGCTGATGAGCTTGTCGGGCTTGTTCTACGCTTGCAGCCCCGAAGGCGGCATACACTTCCGCCGCGTCTCCTGTTTTCAGGAAATGATCGGCAGCCACGACGCCTGCGAAAACAACCGTCCGAGGTTGCTTTACCTGACCCACGGCGGCAACCCCGTCGGCGAGCGCTTGGAAAGCGACGTCTTCACCGACCCGGACATCGCCGCCTTCACCGCCGACCATATCGATGGCTTCCGCGGCGACACGCTGCAAGGCGACTGGCGCTCTTTTCTGGCCGACTATGGCATCGCCTCGCTCCCTGTGATGATGCTGTTTTCGCCCGACGGACAACTGTTGCTCGACATCTCGCATCTGGGCTTCATCGGCCGCGACGAAAACGGTGAACTTCTTTGCCGCAAAGGGGTGCTGCGCCCGATGAAACTGGCCGTCAAAATGTTGGCGGAAGATGACTCCGTCTTCTTCAGCCAGCCCAACTGGCACGAAGTGGAGCTCGCCAACATAAGGCTCGACTCGAAACTGTTCGAACGTCTGGTCAGCCACCGCGTACAGCTCGAAGCGCTTTACGGCAACGACTATCATATTGCCGTCGACTATGCCTTGGCGCAAGCCGCCGTCAACCTGGTCACCTCACGCGACACGGTGGCCGAATGCCTGCCCCACCGCCGCGAAGCCTTCTACCGGGCCATCGATCTGATGACCGCCGCCGGTTTCCCGGTCGACGAAGGCTATTGCTGCACCGAACGCTACCGCTTCTACGGCGACATCAACATCGCCCTGGGTCTCGGCGACCTCACCACCGCCCGCCGCCGCACCGAGGAAGCCCTCGCCGCCCGGCTCATCTCCCCCCAGGAATACCACCAGCTCCTCGCCCAAATCGCCGCCCTGCCCTGACACAGGAGCGGGCAAGCGGGAACAGCGCTGGTGCGGACCAGAAAAAAGCGGGGTGACCGGTTGGTCACCCCGCTTCATTTATAGCGGAGAAGCTGTATTCTCGCTTCAGGCTTCTTCTTCAGTTTCGACAGGTTCGGCGGCGCGGTCGGCCTGGAGCTGGTCATACTCTTCCTGCGAGCCGACGATCAGCTTGTCGAATTCGCGCTGACCGGTACCGGCCGGAATCAGGTTACCGGCAATGACGTTCTCCTTCATGCCTTCCAGATAGTCAACCTTGCCTTGGACGGCGGCCTCGTTCAGCACCTTGGTCGTCTCCTGGAACGAAGCGGCCGACATGAACGACGAGGTCTGCAGAGCGGCACGGGTGATCCCTTGCAGAATCTGGTTGGAGGTGGCGGGAATGGCATCACGCACTTCCACCTGACGCAGGTCGCGGCGCTTCAGAGAAGAATTCTCGTCGCGGAGCTTGCGGGCGGTCACGATCATACCGGGCTTCATCGTCTGCGAATCACCGGCATCGGTCACCACCTTCTTGCCCCAGATACGGTCGTTTTCTTCGAAGAATTCGTTCTTGTCGACCTCCTGCTGTTCGAGGAAGCGGGTATCGCCGGCGTCGACGATCTGCACCTTGCGCATCATCTGGCGGACAATCACCTCGAAATGCTTGTCGTTGATCTTCACATCCTGCAGACGGTAGACGTTCTTCACCTCGTTGACGATGTATTCCTGAACGGCCGTCGGGCCCTTGATGGCCAGGATGTCAGACGGAGTGATGACACCGTCTGAAAGCGGCGTGCCGGCGCGGACATAGTCGTTCACCTGAACCAGCACCTGCTTGGAAAGCGGCACCAGATATTTCTTGAGTTCACCCGTCTTCGATTGGATGACGATTTCACGGTTACCGCGCTTGATGCGGCCGAATTCCACGACATCGCCGTCGATTTCGGAAACCACGGCGGGATTCGACGGATTGCGGGCCTCGAAGAGCTCGGTCACACGGGGCAGACCGCCCGTGATATCGCCCGCCTTGGCCACGGCTCGCGGAATCTTCACCAGCGTCTGGCCGGCTTCGATGCGCTCGCCGTCTTCCTTGAGCAGGTGGGCACCTGCCGGCAGGTTGTAAGAGTGGATGCGGTTGCCTTCGTTGTCCAGAATATGGATGGCGGGCACCTTCGTACGGTCTTTCGGTTCGATGATGATCTTGTCCTTCACCTTCGTGGTTTCGTCCACATAGGTCTGGAACGTCACACCGTCGATGATGGTGTCGAATTCCAACTTACCGGACTCTTCGCAAATGATGACGGCATTGTAGTTGTCCCATTCACAGATGAGCGTGCCGGCCTTCACCTTCGCGCCGTTCTTCACGTAGAGTTTCGAACCGTAGGAAAGGTTGTGGGTGGTCACGGCATTGGTCAGCGGGTCGATGAGGCGCATTTCGCCGTAACGGCCGATGACGATGTCGACATTGGGATCTTCGGCCGATGTGACGGTGTGGAGTTCCTCGATGTGGACCTCGCAGTCGTACGGAGCCTTCAAATCGGAAGCCAAGGTATCGCTCTTGGCCACACCGCCGGCGTGGAACGTACGCAGCGTCAGCTGAGTACCCGGTTCGCCGATCGACTGTGCGGCAATGACGCCGACGGCCTCGCCCTTCTGGACCAGACGGCCCGTGGCCAGGTTGCGTCCGTAGCACTTGGCGCAGACACCCTTCTTGCTTTCGCACGTCAGGACCGAACGGATTTCCACCCGGTCGATGGTCGACTTTTCAATGCGCTCGGCAATGGGTTCGGTGATTTCTTCGCCGGAAGCCACGATGAGCTCGTCGGGGTTCTCGGGATCGTAGATATCGTGCAGGCTGACACGGCCCAGAATGCGCTCGTAGAGGGTGCAGACACCCTTGATGGCCACGGCCGTCAGACCGCGCAGCGTACCGCAGTCTTCTTCGTTGATGATGACGTCGTGCGACACGTCGACCAGACGACGGGTCAGATAACCGGCGTCAGCGGTCTTCAGAGCTGTATCCGACAACGACTTACGGGCACCGTGGGTAGAGATGAAATACTCCAGCACCGACAGACCTTCCTTGAAGTTGGCCAGAATCGGGTTTTCAATGATTTGAGCACCTTCCGAAGCCGACTTCTGAGGTTTGTTCATCAGACCGCGCATACCGGAAAGCTGACGGATCTGTTCCTTCGAACCACGGGCGCCTGAATCCATCATCATGTAGACGGAGTTGAAGCCCTGGTCGTCGTTCTCCAACTGGTGGATAAGGATCTCCGAAAGTTTCTTGTTGACGTCGGTCCAGACGTCGATGACCTTGTTATAACGCTCGTTGTTGGTGATGAGACCCATCTTGTATTCGTCGGAGATGGCCTCCACGCTGTCGTGACCTTCGGCCACAAGTTCGGCCTTTTCCTTCGGGATGATCACATCCTGCAGGTTGAACGACAGACCGCCTTCGAAAGCCATGCGGTAACCGAGGTTCTTGATGTCGTCGAGGAACTGAGCCGTACGGGCCACACCGCACTTGGCGATGACATCGCTGATGACGTTGCGGAGCTCCTTCTTCGACATCAGTTTGTTGACGAAACCGACCTCTTCGGGCACGAATTCGTTGACGACGATGCGGCCCATGGTGGTCTTGATCATCTCGCCGTTGATGCGGACGGTCACTTTGGCGTGCATGTCTACACGGCCTTCGTTCAGCGCGATGCGGGCTTCTTCGGGCGAATAGAACACCAGACCTTCACCCTTGGCGCCGGCGCGCTCTTTGGTGATATAATACAGACCGAGTACCATATCCTGCGAAGGAACGGTGATGGGCGAGCCGTTGCTCGGATTCAGAATATTGTGCGAAGCGAGCATCAGCAATTGGGCTTCCGCAATGGCTTCGTTGCCCAGGGGAAGGTGAACAGCCATCTGGTCACCGTCGAAGTCAGCGTTGAAAGCCGTACAGGCCAGCGGATGGAGCTGGATGGCCTTGCCTTCGATGAGCTTGGGCTGGAAAGCCTGGATACCGAGACGGTGAAGCGTCGGGGCACGGTTCAGCAGCACGGGGTGACCCTTCATGGCAAATTCGAGGATGTCCCACACCACGGGGTCCTTGCGGTCGACGATCTTCTTGGCGCTCTTGACCGTCTTGACGATGCCGCGCTCGATGAGCTTGCGGATGATGAACGGCTTGTAGAGTTCGGCAGCCATGTCTTTCGGCAGACCGCACTCGCCCATCTTCAACTCCGGACCGACCACGATGACCGAACGGGCCGAATAGTCGACACGCTTACCGAGCAGATTCTGACGGAAGCGGCCTTGCTTACCCTTCAAAGAGTCTGACAACGACTTGAGCGGACGGTTGGCGTCGGTCTTGACGGCGCTCGACTTGCGCGAGTTGTCGAAGAGGGAGTCGACGGCTTCCTGAAGCATGCGCTTCTCGTTGCGCAGGATGACTTCGGGGGCCTTGATCTCGATGAGTTTCTTCAGACGGTTGTTGCGGATGATGACGCGGCGGTAAAGGTCGTTCACGTCGGTCGTGGCAAAACGGCCGCCATCGAGGGGCACCAGCGGACGCAGTTCCGGCGGAATCACCGGAATCACGTTCATGATCATGTATTCGGGATGGATTTCACCCTTGGCGCTGCGGAAGCTTTCGACCACCTGAAGGCGCTTGAGGGCTTCGTTCTTGCGCTGCACGGAAGTCTCCCGGTTGGCCTTGTCGCGGAGGTCGTAGGAAAGGGCATCCAAATCCAGCCGTTTGAGCATGTCTTCAACGGCCTCGGCGCCCATCTTGGCGATGAACTTGTTGGGGTCGCTGTCGTCAAGCAACTGATTCTCGCGGGGAAGTTTCTCCAACTGCGCGAAATATTCCTCTTCGGTCAGCAGGTCATACTGCAGCACGGGAGTTTCGCCTTCGCCCAGGATACCCGGTTGGATGACGATGTAACGCTCGTAATAAATGACGGCATTGAGTTTCTTGGTCGGCAGGCCCAGCAGATAACCCATCTTGTTGGGCAGCGAACGGAAATACCAGATGTGGGCCACGGGCACCACCAACTGGATATGTCCCATACGCTCACGACGCACCTTCTTCTCGGTCACGTCCACGCCGCAACGGTCGCAGGTGATGCCTTTGTAACGGATGCGCTTGTACTTTCCGCAATGGCACTCATAGTCCTTGATCGGGCCGAAAATACGCTCGCAGAACAGACCGTCGCGTTCAGGCTTGTATGTACGGTAATTGATGGTTTCGGGTTTGAGCACCTCGCCGTGCGACATGTCGAGGATGTCTTGAGGAGAAGCCAGCCCAATCGAAATTTTCGTGAAGTTACCGCTTGCTTTGAAATCTTTTTTGAAAGCCATATAGTATCAGAAATTGTATCGATGAATTTACGGGAAAGAAGTGCTTAATCCAGCTGGATGCTCAGACCCAGGCCGCGGAGTTCGTTGAGCAGGACGTTCAACGATTCGGGAATGCCGGCCGGGGGCATCGGATCGCCCTTGACAATGGCTTCGAAAGCCTTGCTGCGGCCGGTCACGTCATCACTCTTGATGGTCAGGATTTCCTGCAGGACATGGGCGGCGCCGAAAGCTTCGAGCGCCCAGACTTCCATCTCACCGAAACGCTGTCCGCCGAACTGGGCTTTACCGCCGAGCGGCTGCTGGGTGATGAGGGAGTACGGTCCGATGCTGCGGGCGTGCATCTTGTCGTCGACCATATGACCGAGCTTCAGCATGTAAATCACACCGACGGTGGCCTTCTGGTCGAAGGGTTCACCCGTTCCGCCGTCGTAGAGCTGCGTCTTTCCGTAGCGGGGCAGACCGGCTTTGTCGGTCCACTGTTCGAGGTCCTCGAGGGTGGCGCCGTCGAAGATCGGGGTGGCGAATTTCACCCCCAGTTCGCGGCCCGCCCAACCCAGGACGGTTTCGAAAATCTGACCCAGGTTCATACGGGAAGGCACGCCCAGCGGGTTCAACACGATATCGACCGGAGTACCGTCGGCCAGGAAAGGCATATCCTCCTGACGGACAATCTTCGACACGATACCTTTGTTGCCGTGACGGCCGGCCATCTTGTCACCCACGCGGATCTTGCGCTTCTTGGCCACGTAAATCTTGGCCATCTGGATGATGCCCGAAGGCAGTTCGTCGCCGATGGTGAGGTTGTACTTGGCGCGCTGGAGCTGGGCATTGAGTTCCTTGACCTTTCTGAGGAAATTCAGCACCAGGTCGCGGATGAGTTCGTTCTTGTGGGCATCGGTCGTCCAACGGCTCAGCTGAACGGTCGAAAAATCGATCTGGCTGAGGATCTGCTGGGTGAACTTGACGCCCTTGGGCACGACTTCCGTGTCGAGGTTGTCCTTCACGCCCTGCGACACCTTGTTCTGGGTCAGGGTCTGAAGTTTTTCCAGCAGGATGACGCGCAGGGCCTGCACCTTGGATTCGAATTCTTCATCATACTTGGGCAGGAGGGCCTTGTCGGCCAGATGGCCCTTGCGGGTCTTCATGGCTTTCGAATAGAGCTGCTTGCCGATGATCACGCCGTTGAGCGAAGGATTGGCCTTCAGGGAAGCATCCTTCACGTCGCCGGCCTTGTCGCCGAAGATGGCGCGGAGCAGTTTCTCTTCGGGTGAAGGATCCGACTCGCCCTTCGGGGTGATTTTACCGATGAGGATATCACCGGGGCCGACGTGGGCACCGACGCGGATGATACCGTTCTCGTCGAGGTCCTTCGTGGCTTCTTCGCTCACGTTGGGGATATCGGAGGTGAGTTCCTCCATACCGCGCTTGGTCTCACGCACCTCGAGGGTGTATTCGTCGACGTGGACCGAAGTGAAAATATCTTCGCGGACCATCCGCTCGTTCAGCACGATGGCATCCTCGTAGTTGTAACCCTTCCAAGGCATGAAGGCCACCTTCAGGTTGCGGCCGAGGGCCAGTTCGCCGTTCTGGGTGGCGAAACCTTCGGTCAGCAGCTGACCCTTGACGATGCGTTCGCCCGAACGGACGATGGGACGCAGGTCGATGGTCGTGCTCTGGTTCGTCTTCTGCCACTTGGTGATGTGGTAGGTCTTGACGGGTTCGTCGAAACTGACGAATTCCTCGTCGGCGGTGCGGTCGTAACGGATCTTGATGGTCTTGGCATCGACATATTCCACCAAACCGTTGCCTTCAGCCATCAGCTGGGTGCGCGAATCGCGGATGATTTGTCCTTCCACGCCGGTGCCTACGATAGGAGCTTCCGGACGGAGCAAGGGCACGGCCTGACGCATCATGTTCGAACCCATCAGGGCGCGGTTGGCATCGTCGTGCTCGAGGAAAGGAATCAACGAAGCGGCGATGGAAGCGATCTGCGAGGGCGAAACATCCATCAGGTTCACTTCGGACGGTTCGACGACGGGGAAGTCGGCTTCCAGACGGGCCTTGACCCGGTCGCGGACGAAGGTGCCGTCGGGATTGAGCGGCGCGTTGCCCTGGGCGACCACCTTGCTCTCTTCCTCTTCGGCGGTCATATACTGAACCTTGTCGAGCACCACCTTGCCGTCTTCGACAATGCGGTACGGGGTTTCGATGAAGCCCAGATCGTTGATCTTGGCATAGACGCAGAGCGAGGAAATCAGACCGATGTTCGGTCCTTCAGGGGTCTCGATCGGGCAGAGACGGCCGTAATGGGTGTAGTGCACGTCACGCACCTCGAAGCCGGCACGCTCACGCGACAGACCGCCGGGGCCCAGAGCCGACAGACGGCGCTTGTGGGTCATTTCTGCCAGCGGGTTGGTCTGGTCCATGAACTGCGACAAGGCATTCGTGCCGAAGAACGAATTGATGACCGAAGAAACGGTCTTGGCATTGATCAGGTCGACGGGGTAGAAAACCTCGTTGTCACGGACGTTCATCCGGTCACGGATGGTGCGGGCCATACGGGCCAAGCCCACGCCGAACTGGTTGTTCAACTGCTCGCCCACCGTGCGCACGCGACGGTTGCTGAGGTGGTCGATGTCGTCGACATCGGCATTGGAGTTGACCAGCTCGATGAGGTAGGAAATGATATGGATGATGTCTTCCTTGGTCAGAACCTTGACGTCCATGTCGGTGTCCTGGCCGAGTTTTTTGTTGATGCGGTAGCGGCCCACCTCACCCAGGTCATAACGCCTTTCCGAGAAGAAAAGGTTTTGGATGACCTCACGGGCGGAAGCGTCGTCGGCCGGGTCGGCATTGCGCAACTGACGGTAGATGTAATTGACAGCCTCTTTTTCCGAGTTGCTCGGATCTTTGGTGAGGGTATTGAAAATGATGGAGTAATCGGAACGTCCCGGCTCTTCCTTGTGCAGGAGGATGGTGGCGGCACCCGACGCGACGATGTCGTCGATGTGGCGCTGTTCCAAAACCGTTTCACGTTCGATGATCACCTCGTTGCGCTCGAGGGAAACCACTTCGCCGGTATCCTCGTCGACGAAATCTTCCACCCAGCTCTGAAGCACGCGCGCGGCCAGCTTGCGGCCGATGTACTTCTTCAGACCGGTCTTGGTGACCTTCACTTCTTCAGCGAGGTCGAAAATCTCGAGGATGTCTTTGTCGTTCTCGAATCCGATGGCCCGCAACAACGTGGTGACGGGCAATTTCTTCTTCCGGTCGATATAAGCATACATCACGCTGTTGATGTCCGTGGCGAATTCAATCCAGGAGCCTTTGAACGGGATGATGCGGGCCGAATACAATTTGGTACCGTTGGCGTGGACGCTCTGTCCGAAAAAGACGCCGGGGCTGCGGTGGAGCTGCGACACGATGACGCGCTCGGCACCGTTGATGACGAACGTGCCCTTCGGCGTCATGTAGGGGAAAGCGCCGAGGTAAACGTCCTGCACCTTGGTTTCGAAATCTTCGTGGTCGGGATCGGTGCAGTAAAGTTTCAGCTTCGCCTTGAGCGGTACGCTGTAAGTCAGACCGCGCTCGATGCACTCTTCAATGGTATAGTGTGGCGGGTCGACGTAATAATCGAGGAATTCAAGTACGAAATTGTTGCGTGTATCCGTAATGGGGAAATTCTCAGCGAATACCTTGTACAATCCTTCGTTTTTTCTTTTCTCCGGGGGTGTATCTAACTGTAAAAAGTCTTGAAATGACTTCAGCTGCACTTCCAGGAAGTCGGGATAGGAAATGGGACTCTGGATAGATGCAAAATTTATTCTTTTGTTATCAGTAGTGGAAGACATTTATCGAGGGATTAGAAGCGGAATTTGCAATATAGACACAAAAAGGTTTAGAATCTCCGTACTCGGAGATTCTAAACCGAAGCACCTGATTTACAGGCGGTAAACTTATTTCAGTTCGATTTCTGCGCCAGCTTCTTCCAGGGCTTTCTTCAAAGCCTCGGCTTCGTCCTTGCCGACACCTTCCTTCAAAGTGGAGGGAGCACCGTCAACAAGATCCTTAGCCTCTTTCAGACCAAGACCGCAAGATTCCTTAACAGCCTTGACAACGGCCAACTTGGCGGAACCGGCTGATTTCAGGACAACGTCAAACGAAGTCTTCTCAGCGGGAGCGTCAGCAGCAGCACCGGCAGCGGGAGCGGCAACGGCGACGGCGGCGGCGGCGGGTTCGATACCATACTCGTTCTTCAGGATTTCAGCGAGTTCGTTGACTTCCTTAACGGTCAAGTTCACTAATTGTTCAGCAAAAGCTTTCAGATCTGCCATTGTAGTAAGAATTTAAATTGTTTGTTGTTTTGTGTTTGTTTGTCAGTTGTTTTCCTTTTCTGCGAGGGTCTTGAGAACGCCATGCAGAATGGAGCCTCCGCTCTGGAGGGCAGAAACCACGTTCTTGGCCGGTGATTGCAGCAAGGCAATGACGTCTGCGATGAGATCGTTCTTGCTCTTGACGTGAACCAGGGTCTCCAACTGGTCGGGACCGATGTAGAAGCATTCTTCTACGCAGGCAGCCTTCAAGGCGGGAACGCCTTCCTTGGCACCGACTTCCTTGATGAGTTTGGCGGGGACGTTACCGGTCTTGCAGAGCATCAACGCGGTATTGCCTTTGCACGAACCGTACAGAGGAGAATAGTCGAGTTCCAGGCTTTCGAAAGCCTTGATCAGCAGCTTGTTCTTTACGACAACCAACTTGATGCCGTCATTGAAGCAACGACGACGAAGCTCACTTGTCTTTTCAGAATTCAGAGCGGTGATATCGGTCAGGTAGAAGTGACCGTATTCCTGGATAAGGGAGGCGATGTTTTCGCTTACAAGATGTTTATCTTCCTTCTTCATAATTCAATCGTTTTAATCTTCAATGCTCTTCGGATCGACCTTCAGACCACGACTCATTGTGCTTGAAAGATAAATGCTCTTGATATACGTACCCTTGGCAACGGTCGGTTTCAGTTTGATCAGGGTCTGAACAAACTCCTTAGCATTGCCGAAAATCTGCTCGGGGGTGAAAGAGACCTTGCCGATGGAGGTGTGAACGATACCGCTCTTGTCCACCTTGAAATCTATCTTACCCTGCTTGACTTCCTTGACGGCGTTGCCGATTTCCATCGTCACGGTGCCGCTCTTGGGGTTCGGCATCAAGCCACGCGGACCCAGGACACGGCCCAAAGCACCTATTTTACCCATAATGGAAGGCATGGTGATGATCACATCCACATCCGTCCAACCGCCTTTGATCTTGTTGATGTATTCATCAAGACCTACATAATCAGCTCCGGCTTCTTTAGCTTCAGCTTCTTTGTCCGGAG